>Ga0307507_10003071_pt1 | contig 33336 bp, 20 predicted proteins | sample 7_EM_MG_FD_207223 | JGI IMG/M metagenome (GOLD analysis project Ga0307507, IMG submission 207223) | Populus trichocarpa ectomycorrhiza microbial communities from riparian zone in the Pacific Northwest, United States - 7_EM | ecosystem: Host-associated > Plants > Roots > Unclassified | place...
TGCACGGCCTTACTTTCCCTTAAACAGCAAAAATACCAAAACTTTCCCTACAAAAAGGCCGTGCAGACGTGGCTGCGCTAACCACCGGAGTTGACAGGAGGGTGTATATAAAAGCAAGCCTTTCTATTTTATATTTTATATAATAATTTTTTTCTTTTTTTCTTTTATAATTTTGTTCTCTTGCTATATAATAAATCATATTTAAAATTTCATATTAATAGCTATTATAGTTGTTAAATTATAGGTATTTGAAAATGATGTTTTTAGGTGCCGTGCACGACCCGACGCTTACTTCTACTCAACAAGCTAGAATAAATTCGGGACCACCCCCGGCGGTGCAGGGGCCAATTACGAGAAAATAAGCCCTAGCTAGATCATTAACCATATTTATACGCATCGCTGAAGGAGCAGGAAACACCATTAATAAGGATCATACCCTGGTGCCAGCACCCCGGCTTTCAACATATCCGCTGGACGTGCGCGCCCAGTTACTTTTTCTTATATCTTCCCTCAGCATCGTAATCAGAATATGCTTCCCTAGACTTGATCTCCAATCTAAATTTCTCTATATTCAGTCTCTCAGGCCGCAGATTTTCCTGTTTCTCGTATTCCCTTATTCTACTAAGTCTAGCTCTGCTCGAATCAATCGAATATCAAGTCCTCAATATGACTCTCACACCTACCCCTCTCGACGAGCCCGTCATTGCTGGCCCAATTTACATGTACGACAAGTCCTTCGTGATCGAATTCCTGCAACCTCATCCATCCCGCGACGCAACGTGAGTACCTCAGTCTTCTCCGATCACGTGAAAGCTCTCCTAACATACCACTTCAAGCGTCTTGATGCGCGCAACCTACATCCACACGCACCCGCTCTACAAAACCGGCAAAGCCCACCCGCAGGTACTCCACCCCCAGAACTTAAACCCCATCTCCAACCATCAAACCCCACCCCGCCTCCCCCAGAGCCTCTAACAGCTCCACCCCAGTCCCCACCCCTGCACATCCACTTCGACCAATCCGAGACCTTCCAAGTGCTCAGCGGCAAAGTAGGCACGACGCAGACCTACGACGCCGTGGACCGGATCTGGACAGCCGCCGACGCGCCACAGGAGGTGACACCGTGGACGCCGCACAACTTCTGGCCGTGCGCGGACGCGGAGGAAGACACGACGATCCTGGTGTGGGCGCACCCGGAGAACGTGCCGGAGCCGATGGACTGGCTGTTTTTCCAGAACCTGCTGTGGCTGATCAGCGACATTTCCGAGGGGAAGCGGAGGCTGGATCCTTTCCAGATCATGTTGTTGCAGTGAGTTGTGACTGGCTTGGTTGTCTTTTTCTTGTTTGCCTGGTTGCCGCTACCTTGCCTTCATTGCTGGCTCATCTTCGTCTTGCCTCTGCTTCTTTCTCCCTTTGAACTACGGGTCTATGGGAGGGGGGAGACGGCGCGTTACTGATATCTTCAACAGACATGTCTCGGCTACGGCACTCGTCTGGTTCCCGACGACCAAGTTCTTGGGCCCGCTGCGCTGGTGGGTGCCGTGGAAAGTGCAGGGCGCGTTTGCGGCCGTTGCGCGCCTGCTGGGTTATCAGCCGCTGCTTGAGAAGTACACACCGGCTGCGGAGTGGGCGAAGATTCAGCAGGCGAAGAAGACGATTTGATTAAGGCGAAGCCGGGAGAGGTTGTAAGGTGAGTTTAGGGTCTGGAAGAGACTGGAGTAGCTGGATAGAATGACTCTCGTGCTTTTCGCTCTCTTTTCATATTTTTGAAGACGACGCTGGGATTGGTGGAATAGGAGCGGGCAAATTGACAGACTATGCTGAGCTGCTTTGTACTAGCTTTATATTCACTCTTTCTACCACAACATTAATGAATATATTTTGGTATGCTAAGGCGACGTTACTAATGTCTTCCGAACAGGTGAGTGACCCTCTATCCCTATTATCACTAAGATATGAAAGTAAGGAGGGTTAAGCAGAGACTACCTAAGTCAGAAGCATCGGAAGTCCAAGAGAAGTAGTTGTAGAGTTGGATATTCAGCTCCCTATTACTACATAACGCGTCTCGTATCTCTATAGATCCTAGTCGCCAAATCTCGTCAAATCATATGGTATACAACATACAAGCCCTACCCAAAAGAGAGCCGAAAAAAATGCAAAAAAGGCAAAAAATGCCACCATCATTACTCAACCCCTCTACCCAGCAGCCCAGAAGTAACCCCATTCCCTACTTCTTCTTCGCGGCCTCCGGGTCCTTCTGAAACGCCTTACACCACGCCACCCACTCGGCGGCCCCCTTCTTCATCAACCTCCTCAAATCCTCCTTCGCCTCCCGCACCTGCCACGCCTCATCCTCGGCCTTCGTCAACTTCTCAATCCGCCCCTTACTATCCTCAACCTCGAGCTCCCACTCGGCACGAGGCACAGGCTTCCAGCCAATCGCCTCCAGCGCCGCCGCCTCGGTAACATCGCCGCTCATGCCGTCGAGCTGCGGAAACATAGCAAACTCGCGGCGCAGACACTGCATCTCGAGATACGCGCGGAGCACCTCGACGTGCGGGGACTGCGCGAGGGAAAGTGCGATGCCGGGATTCTTCTCCTTGCTCTTCTCCTTGCCCTTATCCTTCTCCTTGGCCGTCCTAACAACCGCCGGCGTCCCAAACGAGTCCGTATGATGCCCGCACGTGCACCCGCGCACCTCCACCACCTCTTCTTCCTCCTCCTGCGCCCCCGCCCCATCCCGGCCCTCCGCTACCTCCCGCTCCCGCTCCTCCCCCACCGCCAACCCCTTCGCCACCCGCTTGCTCGTCCGCGCCCCGCGAATCGACGAGTGCGCCCACACCGCACTGACCTCCATCAGCCCGCCGAACGTCAGGATCAAACTCACGTCCACCGCCGCCGCCAGCGGGAGCAGCGACGACGCCACAACGGCGTCGCGCTGCGAGCGGGCGCGCGTGCGCAGGAGGGAGGCGGTGAACTCGGCGCGGACGGCGTCCGGTGACAGCGCGAGCGAGGGCGGATAGACGAGCTTCAGGGCCTCGAGGCGCTTGGGGGGTTTGGCGCTTCGGGGGCAGCCGGTGAAGGCGGAGGTGGAGCTGGTGGCGGAGGCGGTGCGGGCGGGGGAGCAGGGCGGGGGCTCAATGCCATTCGCGTTGAGGCCGTTGACGTCGCGGTCGTGTGAGTTGCGGGCGGGGGCGTCGAGGCTGGCGATCGAGTTTCTGGATGGCGAGGCGGGCGGCGTGCTGCCGCTGCTGCTGCTGCTGGGTACGGCAGAGGCAATGGCACCGTCGGAGACGCGGTCGAGGAATTCCAGGTTCGAGGTCTTGGTCATCGACACGCCTTTCCCGATCGCGCGCGTCGCTTTGGCTTTCACGCCTTTCCAGGTGACCGCGGACGCGTTGCTGATGGTTGCTTTGCGCACGTCTTCTTGCCACTTGCGCTGCGTCTTGTGCCAGTGGCTTTCCTTCTCGCCGGGCGCGGGCTTGGAGAGCGGTGGTGGGGGTGGCGTGTAGATTACGAAGCGTGTCGGGATGTCGGCTGCGTTGACGCCTTTGAGGCGCGGTTTTGGCAGCGGAATTAGGTATGCGGTTAGCTTGCCCGGTTCGCGGGAGTGGGTGAGGGCTTCGGAAGATGAAAAGACGGTCATGCTGGAGGTCGAGTTGCTGCGGGCCGAGGGGTGCCGGGGGAGCGTGAAGCCGGCCTCTGCGGCTTTGGAGGCCCGAGCGGTGCTTCCTGTCGTTCCTGTGGTTTGTGGAGTGACAGGGGTTTGCAGTTGGAGTCGCGAGTGCGAACGGGGTTGAAGCGGAGGCGGGTACAGTGCCGAATTCGTGGTTGAAGCCGACGACACAGGACTCAACATCGGACTCGGAGGTAGCTGGATTCTGGCAGGATTTCGTGGAGGGGGTACTACTTCGGGTAGATCTGTATATGGGGATTCGACGAGCTGCGGGCTGTTTTCGCAGCTATACTCGACTGCTGCAATTTGAGGTGCAACATCCTCAATTTCGTACGGTGGTGGAGGTTCACCGTGCGGATGTTCCGGCGCCTGTACAGACAGACGACGCGAAAAGTGATCTAATGGATTTTCTTCGGTATGATGCGAATACTGATTATCTCCAAGCACGTCCTGGACCGAGCCGGCCCGGTAGACAATTGGGTCTTGTGGCTGGATAAAAGTCATGATGCAGAGAACTGGAGTGAGATGAGACTGAGGAAGGGAAAAAAGGCTTCAAGGATTTAAACTTCTGAAGGCGGCTTATGTACCATATACGACATGCCCTGCAATGCTCGCAGCCGTGCACCCCGCGGTCAAATCAAGGCGTTTGTGGTGGTAGCCGTGCGCAGTGCTGCAGTGAGATGACGAGTCTTCGTGCTGCGGCCGAAATCACTGGAGCGAATTTTGCTTTTGATCGTGTTACTCCCGATGACCGCCCTGCTGCCTGCTCCATGGGGAACTGTTGCAATAAACGACCGGGCCAGTGAGATAGAGAGGCGGGAGGCAGGCAGTGCAGCATGCGTCGCAAGCTCGGCCGTCAGCTTTTGAAATCCTTCAACAAACGTGCGCAGATCAACCAGTCAGGGATCCAAGGCAAGCCTCGGGTCCGACTTCTTGCTCTACCTTACTCTTAATTGTTTAAAGAGACCGCATCTGCATTTAATCGGCTCCGATTGAGATTGATTTCTAAGATTGATTTTGAGACTTGCACAGCTTCTGTGCGCTGCCGGGGTGCCGAATGATGGAAATGCAGGCGAGTTGCGGTGTCGCGGGTGCAACAACAAACCGACTTGGCTTCGCCTCGGGCCATCAACATCGCCGCAAGCAAAATCCTAGCCAAACGCGTGTGTTGACTCGGCAATCAAGTGCCGAGAGCCTCGAAAAGCCAGAATTAAAACTCGAAAGGGTCGTGGAAACAAAAATTAAATTTTCAGAAATGGGAAAACTGCAAGAAGAAAATCTACATAAATCAGAGCTTAAATATAAATAGTGACGGCGACGGTGACGGGTAATTTATATCCTTATTACAAATTTGTACTTTAATATGTCACCAAGGACCTTTAAAAGATCTTAATGGACCTACACAAAATATCAACCTGACTGGGAGCTATGCTAGTAGAGGCCAAGAAATCTGGAAGAGGCTGTCTGAGGATATTTGCAAACATAAAACCTCTAGACTTAAATCTAAAGAATATTAAAAAAAATCCCCATAAGACAACGTATGTGATGGGGTTATAAAGGTTTGCAGGTTTTGCAAACAAATTTTGTCTATGCGCTTGTGCTCCGACGCGCTTTTCAAGTACTGATGTTCAAAACCTTCATAACTAGGGGCACCTTCATAACCCCATCACATACGTTAGTGGAAATGGATGCTTAAAAATATGAACAGGCAAACAGAGCATCAGGCCTGACTCGTTTCCTTGTCACGAAACACATGCTTTGATTTCCAGGAGGCCCGTCAAGAAATCTAGGTACTTCCCTCCACTTAAAGATTGCATAGAGCCTGAAAAGAATTCTAAAAAAATAGGCCTGTCCAGACTCCCTTTCACCCTCTACTACATTGAGAAATATAGAGATACGATGTGAAACACACTAAGTACCCCTAATTAACAGTGTTGATCTACTCATTCAAAAGCGCTCTAATAGGTTCAGATCATAATAAAAGTCTGACTTTGCGGCCCCCGCTCGGTGTCACAGCCTTTTACTGCTTCGCCATCTATAAACCCATGAACATAGCATTCTCCGATGAACTCATGTCGCTAACTGTCCTTGGCTCTAATGGCATACAAAACCTGTCCGCCGAACAGTGCACAAATAGTATCGTTAACTTTAGCGGCAGCAGGACCAATGCCCTTGAAACCACTTCTAGTCCAAAAAATCTACGCCCGGTGATGATTCGACTTAAATCTAGTAGCATCCAATATCTCTTCTTTTCGCCCTTATAGCTCATTGTTGAAGTATCGCCAAACACGAGCGTCCAGTTGACCGCAAACCCACGCCTTAGCTCACTGTCAATATGAAGGTTGGCATTCCCTCTGCCTGCCAAAAGCGTTCGGTTGAATGCTTGATCAAGTGACTCTCCTGTAGGAGCATAGCTGCCCTCGGGGTCGGATGGTCTCCAGGATTGTTTGATCAACGGTACGCAAGTTGGAAAGACCTCTTCGCAAATCGGTAACACTTCAATGATCGTGTCTAGAGTAAGACCGCAAGCGTGAAGAGAGAGACAGTCGACTCTCGCATCTATAGCTAAATTCCCACTTGCATTGTACAAATTTGTGGCGAGGGGTTCATCCGTCTTGGTAAACTTTTGAAGGCAAAGGGACAGTAATTTGCCCGCCAGTCGGGAACCCAGGATGGTACTGCCTTATGCATAAAGTACGAACCCTGAGAGTCTTCGGCGGGCCGTTCTACGTGTCCGAGGAAGTCCAATTCATGTCCGTTGGATGAGGAGAGCCTGGAGAGGAGAAACTGCGCAACGCTAATGTAAATAGCTCCCACGGCTTAGAATAGTTAGGAAGTATATCTGCTTCAGTTACATTAACAGCGATCCAAGTGAGGCGAACACCTTGTCCCGAGGGTCTACACATTCGTAAGATCGGATATGCTGGAGCACTCGTAACAGAGGCATATAAACGCCGGTTTCACGTTCAAACCGGAACGTGTCAAGTTGAAATGCATGTGTTCGTGAAGCAATTCCATGATCAAAGCCTCCGTCTGTTCTGAGTGTGCGGCTTACATTAGCACCAGTCTAAATTTGAAACGTCGTGCGGAAGCATTCCCAGTTCGCCATACGGTTTCCGCAAAAAAAATAGGTTCGAGTCGCACCTATCAAGGTTGCTTCTTGCCCGACCCAAGCTCTTCTCCACCACGGTCGCCGCAACAGTAAGTCGAGCGCGCGCCAAGCACGACCTTTGTCCGAATCACTGAGACTATTGAAAACAGAATTCGTCGACAGCATAATAGAGATTACATAATCGTAACTTCTATTATTGCAAGATAGGGAGATTCGGTCGAACTCGGCCTTCCATTCCACCATCTTATCCATAATAAAGTCACTATCGTCAGCAGATTCTCCTAGCCATATTGCAGCACACTCGGCGGACCGATAGATAGCATCCATTAGACGGACTTGAGAACTTCGTTCACGAATGTCTCCTTGGTTTATACAGGCAGCGTCTGCCCAGAGCATAAAATATCTGCCTCTAGCATACCCAGTGATGCAAATGGACCGGTTCTATTTTGGATTGGTTCGGTTTTCCAATTTTAAATCTTAAACCGGTTCAGAGCTTTGATTGGTCTAATTTGGATCGGTTTTGAAGCTTTGGCGCAAACCGGTTTACCAATAAAACCAGATCTAGAGGTAGTATAGAGCCTTAGTGGTGAGTGGGCGAACGCTACCTAAGGAAGTCGGGCCTATTAAATCAGCTATACGCTTACCAAGCTGTATATTAAGGATTGTTCTATAGTGCAGCGACACCCCAATTTGATCCACTGAAGCCTTGTAGATGATCCTTATTGCGTTATCCCCATCGCGTCGCCCTTATTGCCACCCTTATTGCTGCCCTCATCGTGTCGCCCTGATTGTCGCCCTCATTGCTGCCCTTATTGTTTAATACCGTTAATTCTATAGAGAGCATCGTTACTGCGACCGGCCGAACAACGCGTGGAGGTGGTAGTAGTTATGCTAGTAGTAGCCGTGCCGCGGGTAAGGCTCCTGCTGTTCCTTAAAAGCGCGTTAGTAAGGCCTCTGGTGGTAAAAAGCAGAAGCGCTAAAAGATGAGGACAAATGCAGTTAAACTAGAATCTCTTACCTATTACAAATCTGAATCCGAACCTAAGCTAGAGCCTCCACTGTTGTACCTAGTAGTTAAGCCAAAACGAATTAAACTCTATGGCTAGTAGTACTAAAGAACTAATAAAATCGCTAGGCAGAAGCGTGGTAAAAAGAAGTCCTTATATATATAGGGTAAGGGAAAAGGCTTTGCAATAGTTTATGAGACTATAGGAGTTAAATACTACTATTACTATTAGTGTTTGGATGAGAAGAAGGATATAACGTATAAGCCGCTTAGTAAGAGAATCCGTTTTCTATACTACCTATTTACTAATTAGTAAATAGCGCTGGATGGCAACTCTGCTATTCTTGGCTACTGGAAATGGGCTTACCGACTTAATAAGAAAGGCAATTTAATTAAGCCTAAAGGAGCAATTAAGCAGTATATTAAGCAGCAAGACTATATCTGGAATATATAGTTTAAAGCTTTTAAGCTTATGCTAATTTACTAGCTGGTATACTGCCATATTACTTACTACTAGATTAAAAACGCCTACTTCCTAGAATTGGTTTAGTATATGCATAAAGGCCTAGCGAAGTTAATTCCGTCGCGTACTATAATTCGCAGCTGGGTAGTAAGCGAGTTTAGGAAGCAGAAGAGACAGCTATAAGATAACTTACGAGACGCTTGATCAAATATCCACCTATCCTTTAACCTTTGGACGTCACCAAACTACTACGCTATTATTGCGATAGTTGCTTACTATATTAATAAAAACGGCCTCTAACAGATAAAGCTTCTTGCTATATAACGCCTTAAGGGCGAATATAGCAGCGTGAACTAAGCTTAGATCGTTCTAGATATAATTAGCGAGTATAAGATTAGTAGAAGGATAGGATATTTTATGCTTAATAACGCGTCGAGCAATAATATGGCGGTGGATTTAATACTTAAAACGCTCTATCCAAAGATATTAGAAAGGCAGCGGAAACGTCATCAACTATAGTGTTTTAGCCATATAGTTAACCTATATGCGCAGGCGTTTCTTCTAGGAAAGAAGGCGGACACTATATTAGAGGAGCTTGAGCTAGCTTATAGTAGGCACGACTTTAAGTTAATCGCGAAGATCTAGAGAAAGCAGGGCGCTCTTGGACGTCTATATAATATTATATGGTATATCCGGATGTCGCCGCAGCGTTAGGAGGAGTTTTGGAGGATTATAATAGGGGGGGAGTAGTTAGAATTTGATATACTTAAGGTAAGTATATAGGCTCTAGATAAGATTTAGTGATTTTTGCCACCTAGTAACATTAAATCGCACGGGTTTGATTAGCTACGGTGTTAGATTTTATAATATCCGCCCTATAGTTATAATATCCTTGCTTTACAGTCGTAATATCTAACTTTTTAATTTTATTACTAACTTCTCTACTAGCTTATCTAAAGCAATGCAACGCAATGGAATTTATATTTTAGCTCTATTATACAAGCTATTAATTGTAGGCCCTATATATAACGATTCTGCAACACCCATATGCCAAAACGTGGCGAGGGTATTAAAAGCGATTAACTTACTACCCACCACTGGTTTCTACTTAAAAAGCTCTCCTCTGTCCTCTAACCGTTCTATAAAGCTACTATGTGTGGCTAGGGCTATAAGCATACGCTCTACCGCTAGTTTACTACTTTAGATTGGCTTTTTAACTATACCTATAACGCCTAGGTTGACTTTTAAGAGCTTTGCGTTAAATATAGCGACTATAAAGAATATATCTATCTTAAGGCAGCGGCCTGCGCGTTATAGGAGAAGTGTAAAAAGTACTATAAGCTTGCAGATAATAGCGCTACATACTATACTGCGCAGGTGCTTTTACTAGATAAGAAGTGGTGGTGGTTTTACTAGAGATTTAATTATAATAAGAATAAGGTAAACTGGCTTAGCGGTAATCCTAAGAATCTAGATAATCGCGGAGTTTAGGGCCTAGTAGAGGACCTCTGGCTGGAGGAGTATAAGGGTAAGTATAGTACTCCTATAGTTGTTAAGCTTCCACCACCAATACGCTTTATATATGGTGAGACATTTAGTGGTCTAGAAAGCTATAAGTAGATTAAATTAGTACCTCTTAGTAGAACTAACGCCTATTAAACCTATATTAAAAGCGACCCTAAGGAAGCCGACAATCCTCTAGCTTACTAGAATAGTCTATACCTCTTATAACCCGATCTCGCTCGATTTGCCCTTAATATGCTGGCTATACTATTAATAAGCGCTAAATGCGAACGCGTGTTTAGCTCCGCCAAGCACCTTATTACTAACCCCCGAAACCGCCTTAAAGCCGATATCCTTAAAGCAAATAAGTGCCTTAAGTTCTGGTTTGGGCGTCCTTAAGCAAAGGCCTTTGCAAAAGGCGTGGACCCTGACGTTAATAAGCAATATAAGGAAGAAGCTACTACCAAGGCTACTACCAAGGCTGCTACTAAAGGGAAGGCTTAAGCAGAAGGTAACGTAGTGGTAAATACACAAGAAGCGGATAAGCAGGAGGATAAGGATAATGGGGATAGTAATAAGGATAGCAATAAGGAAGATACGGAAGATAAGGAAGCTAAGAGCGACACTATTAAATATACGCTTATTAATGACTGAGCCGCCTCTCAACACTATATTAAGACTGGTGATAGTAAGTCCGCGCCTCCTGTTGATTCGTTAACTATTAAACTAGCTACTAACGTCGCTTAAGCTATATAGGTCCCTAAACCATTTTCTAACTCTATTTAACTACTCCTTCCCTCCCTTAAAATATTCTACTACTTTATATACTACATTATACTTAAATATATACTATTTTATCTGGTTTATCTGGTTGAACCAGTTCTAGAACCGGTTTAGAGCTTTAATCCGATTTTTGGATCGGTTTTAAGGCAAAATCTGGAACCGGTCCAAACCGCTTGCATCACTGAGCATACCCACGTAAGGCAGCAAGTGCATCCGCAAGGTTCTTGGTGATGAGCAACGAACAGCCATTAATGGTTACAGAGTGATCGAAGGCCGGAGCCCCCCGGGTATACGATAACGCAAGATACGGGGGAGCTTTGTCGACATCAGCGTGCGGGATGGAGTAGGCCCAGGCAAGAACTTAAGAAGCCGTATTACTCGATTACCGGTCAACTTCTGATAGGATATAGCGTCGCTGACGTCCTCCAATAGTGTGTTTCCTGAATTGCTGTGATATGAATCCATTGTAGTGTCATCCTGTGGTTCACATCTTTCGGTAGAAGGCAAGCCAGTGGCACTGCTGTGGTGTCTGCCCTGGTGCGCTGCCTCTTCGAGTTTAGCAGCCCTGCGCATAGCCTGGAATTATTCCATAAGTGGAGGAGCTGATAATACGTAGGTTTCGGCTAGACCGCAAGAAATAGGTGACCGTGGGAGCCGGATGATTGTAGGAACTGCACAAGCCAAATTGTCGACCGGAATTTGAGGCTATATATTGTCCTAATTGGCGCTGCCAATAGGACCGGTCTTTTTGGTGCCAATTGGCGGCCAACACAAATATCCGTGCGAGCCCCGTTCTTGAGCAAGGCAGCCTGCACAAAGTCAGCCCTAAAACTTTAGCGCCTGAGGCGCTGTCGTCGGGCAAGCCCCGCTCAAAACCTCTCGAACGCCGAAATCTCCAGGCAATACGAATACCAGGTAAACCAAGGTTTCAAGGAATCTTTCTCAACCTTTCCTCCTTTAGTCTTACTGAATTCGGACCGCTCGGCGTATGTTACCGTATAATCTGCTATACGCAAATTACAATACGAGTCTTGACTTTGCAGTATCCCAGCCTTAGCAGTCAGGCTCTTGAAGATTCCAATACCAACCTACTTTGTCCTTGTCCGTTTGGTGGTCTGGCTAGTCTCGGTGGTAGTTAATTCGTCCTCCACTAACCGGCCGAGATCTCTCTGCGCCCTCTGGATATCTTTGTCCTCCTATCGCCGCTGTGCAACGTCTGACTGCACGAGGAGGTAGTTTAGCAAGCCGACACCTGCCCATATTTGTGAGCACACATGCTACTAGGTACCTGGGCGGTACATATTTCCTGTTAAGGCTATCTCCTGAAGGCTTCGCAGACCGCTCTAAGCCCCCAACAGCCTCGAGTAGGGTGGTTTTGGGCAAGCTGCCTCAACTAACGTAAATCTAAAAATACTCCACATCGGTTCTCACGGATCGGCAACGACCTCTTATGGAATTGATGGTCCTTTCACGATGTCTAGTCACGTCGTCTCTCAATCGACGGTAGCTCTCTCCTCACATTCATGTCAGAATTTATTCTCACGTGTCTTAGCCTAGCGTCGGCCTTTCCACAGAACATAGGCGGTTTGACGTCAAAAAAGTCCCATTTCGTCATATTAAAGAGCTAGGGCGAGGCCATTTTGCAATAGTAGATGAAGTAGAACCGTCCGATGAGCGTGTGTATCGGTTGTTTGGCGATCAACCCGGCCAAACTTATGCTCGAAAAGTTCTTAAAGTCTCACGAAGTCAGAGTATGGATGAAGTCCTGGAAGAGATTAGAATATTAAAAACATTGCGCCATCAACATGTCGTTACACTCAAATTTACCTATGAAGAGGCTAAAAAGGTTGAATGGGAGAAGACTACTTTTGGAATCGTCATGGACCCCGTAGCGGACTGCAATCTTAAGGAATATATAGAAATATTGGAATCTGGTGGGGGACAGAAGATAGGAGACAAGGACGAATTCTGGAGTTTACATCTTTGGTTAGGTTGTCTTGCGAGAGGCCTGGCTTATCTACATTCGATGCGCATCAGACATAAAGATATCAAGCCAGCCAATCTACTGATTAAAAAAGGTCGCATTATGTATTCAGATTTCGGCATATCTCGAGAATTTGCGGACGATGATATAGATACGAAAACATACGGGCCGCCGGGCAAAAGAACAGAGATGTACTGTGCCCCTGAAGTCGCAGCGGAGCAACCACGAGCAGACTTGCTATTAAGCAAGCTGGCTTGACAGCTTGCTTGGCTTGCTTGATTGGTAATCAAGCAAGCCAGCAAGCCGAAGGGCCTGATTTGGGCAAGCCAGCAAGCCAGAGGAGGGCCTGCTTGCTTGCTTGCTTGCCCGCTTGATAGGAAATATATATATATAATTTTTATAGAGACCTAAAGTTCGTGATAGACTTTTGGTGTTATAGTTAAAAATTTCTGAGTATGCAAATAGAGTAAATAGGACTATTTAGGTAACCACTAAGCCTAATTAACTTGTTTTGCTGCTAAGCTTTTAACGCGTCCATACTCTAGGAAGTCTTCCTTACTATACCCCCCTAATAACGTTACCAATTTACTTGTTCTCTTTTATTCCTTTTATCAGCTATGCCTTAGGACCTTACCAAAGCAAATCTAAACGCGACAGCCGAGCCTATACCGATAATTATACTATCTAAAGACGTTGCGCCTGATGACAATTCCTCTATGGATAAGATTAATAATGAGACTAATTATAACGGTATTAACTAGGACCGACTTAAAGCCTACCAGCGGCTATATAAAGCTTTGGAAAGGAACCCTAGCTTTATCTATAAGTATAGATATTGGCTTTAACATCGTGTTAGTAAGCGAATATATTAGGAGTACGCGTATTGTTATTAGCACTCTATACTAGGTGGCCAATTTAATATTACTATAGCTATATTTACTTCTAAGAGACACCTTACAGAAAATAAAACAGGCCATAGATATGATAAGCATAGCGAGATTATATTTAAGACAAAGAAGCGCAAGGCAATAGTTCTAAAACTTCTTTACAATAGGTATATAATTTCTTAGGGACTTGCAAATAAGTTTATTGGCGGTTTTAATATAAAGCGCTTTAAGTAATTAGTAATTAAATAGATAACTATAAACAATCACCCTCTACAAGAGGTTGAAACACCTACTTTCCGCTGTATAATAGCTACCGTGAATCCTAACGCCAAGAGCTGTATTTAGAAGAACCATTAATCAATTCGCGTCTATATAATGGCCGACTATAAAGCCTACTAACCAGCTGTATGTGATAAACTTATGAACGCCCACTTAAAGCTTCACTTCTTATTTAATAACTAGACTATACGTAGTGGTAAGCACTTACTTACTAGCGTCTGCGTTTATCATCTTAATTGTAAGGGCAAAGTTGTTAACTACTTAATCGCTCTACTAGAGCAACTTGGTCGCCATACTAAAATCAACTATGCCGTGGTAATTAGCAACGTTCTAGCTTATTTTAAAGTCACTAAAGAGAGCCTTGGCTATTTTGTTACTAATAATACTGGAAATAATAATACCTGCTTAAATTATCTAGCTACCGTCTTTAATTTTAGAAAGGATGATTGGCGTATTTAGTGCGCGGCTTATACGCTTAATCTTATCACTCAGTTAATTATGTTTGGAAAAGATAAAGACGCGTATAAGAACGATTAAAAGAATATACCAGTAAGTCAGTGAGTTAATATTATCTTCTTACTTACTTACTAACTTCTACTGTATAGGACAAAGAACGTTTCCTTAAAGAATGGTAAAAAGAAGGCCCCCTTAGCGTCCTTATTAATATCCTTAATTCTATTAATACACTACAGCTTTATTAACTATTTAAATCCTACTAAAAGGCTAAGTAAGAGGCCTTGCTGAGCCCTAATTTTAAAATACTAGAAGTGGTGAAGCCAGTTAAGACTAGGTAGAATAGTTATTATAACGCTTTCCTATAAGCTATTATCCTCTATAGTCCAATTAACTTAATTACACAATATATAATTAATAAATATAAAAAGGAAGCAGCTCCTCTATACACTAGATAAAAGAAGGTCCCTCTACTACCGCCTATTATAGCAGCCGGCGCCTTAAATGATTACGACTGGGGTGTTATTAATAACTATATTAAGATCCTATTACCAATTTAAGACGCTATAAAGATGCTTAAAGCCAGAGGTAGGTTAGGCCTATATAAAGCAATTTAGGAGGTTATTTCTACACTTAATTAGCTGCTTAAGCTTTTTAAAGAGAAGAAGGATTGTGTAGTTAATATAACTCTAGATAACTACCCAAATTAAGACGCAATTAAGGATTACTATATAATTAACCTTAATTGTGGCTAGCTAAAGCTGTAGAAGTATTTTAAGAAGCTTAATAATATACCCATCTACTACGCAGCTATTCTACTACATCCTTAATACAAGCTCTTCTACTAAAATACATAGGTAGATTACCCAGAGTGGTTAATTAAAGGTAACGCGTCCTTTAAGAAGCTTTAGCTTTAATATATAGAGCAACCAAGTCCTTCCTTAAATACTCTATTAGCTTATCTACTGTTAAGACGCGCGCACGCGTTATCAGCCAGAGATGATTATATTTGTGCTAATACTAGCCGCGTGGCTTAAAGCTCTATTAACGCATTAGACGAGTACAAAGCTTAGAAGACTCTACTACTATTACTAGACAATTACCTATTAGCAAACAACCCCATACTCTACTAGTAGTAGGAGCGAACGACCTGGCCGAAGCTCGTATAGATAGCTCTTAATATATTAACTATACCAGCTATAAACAATAACTGCAAATAGGCGTTTAGTAAAGCTAGTAATCTACTAGAGCCACATTACTTAAAGCTTCGCCCTAATATCATTACTGCCTTATAGTATAATCGCAGCTATTTAAGAATGGGCTTTAAAAAATCTAGTAGATAAGGTAGTAAGTTCGCCGTGATTAGTATAACTAGTAGCTAACTATTAGAGTCACCAGTAGGATCTTTCTCCCTACTAAAGCCTTCCTACTATAGCCTTCCTCACCACCATACCAAGCCTCGTAATAGACACCCTTGGCTACGCGAGCTTCCTTATTACGTTATCTCTACATAATCTTATATTACAATAACTACAAATCGGGGCTACGGAGGAGCTTTTTAGCCAAATCGGTGGCTTAGGCTTGATTTTGTATATTACTCTAAAATTTCTATATAAAATTAAACAAGCCTTTAAGCAAGCCAAGCAAGCCGACTGTTTAACCTATTAAGCCAAGCAAGCCAGCTTTAGGTGTGAAAAGTTTCAAGCCAGCAAGCTAAGGCTTTCCGGCTTGGCTTGCTTGCTTAATAGCAAGTCTGACCACGAGGCCGTAAAGCCGATGTATTTTCTTTAGGTTGCGTGTTTTTGGAGATATTAACCGCCGCCTACAGCATATCTTTGCAAGATTTCGCCAATTGGAGAGGGCCAGAGGGAGCCCGTGCCTATCATCTTTATCCAGATGGTATCCTACGCTGGCTATTCTTTCTCTATCACATCTCAAATGTACGCGGCACTCAAGACTACTGCTATGCAGCTCTAGAACCAAACCCATCAAATAGGGTCAGCTCTGAAGACCTTGCACGCTGGATCGCCTGTCGCCGAGATTGTATACCAAACTGGCATGGAGACAGAGGCTGTTCGTGTCTAAGCCAAGAACCTGTTGGCAAGTTCTGGATGACAACCACGTTCGGGAACCTGCCTTGGAAATCAGCCTATAGCGATGGAACGGGTATTACCTGGGAGATTGCAAGAAACCAGTGGATTGTCAAGTCACAGTGGAATCAACTCGATCGCTCCAGGCCTCCCACTTTCATGCAAGTTATTGCACCCTCGCAAGCACAGCAATTTTCTTTTGTAGCAGCAGATTTTTTCTTCGGATAGTTAATACGAACGATCAGGTCAAATATAAAAAGCCGCAAAGATTTTATCAAAGAATTAATTGTTTGGTAGCATAGTTCAACCTGTAACTTAAAGCAGCGGCAATCCTACTCAGAAACAGTGACTAATATCCCTATACGCATACTTAATACGGTAATATCTAGCCTTAGACTATGATGAGTCCGCTTGCAAGAAATACTTCAAACGGAGAATTTGGATCAATGTTGAGATAAGCTAGCAGGAGTCACTCAGCAGAGCGATAGTATTCTTTCTCCAAAGAAAGGTTTTCTGTACTCATTGCAACAATGCTAGAGAAAGATGAAGTAGTGAAATTTTGGCACGCTGCCCTTTCAACCACCCTGAGTCCCTGACACCCCGCAGCCTCTGCCTCAGACAGCCACCCTATGCAGCGCACCAAACTGCCAGATCCGAATCCCTCAGAACTCAAGCAGCCTCAGTGCCGGCCAGTCCACCGCCTCATGAAAGAATACCGGCAGCAAGGCCTCGCAGAATCCGTCGGCCTAGGTTCCTGGTTGGTAAGCAAGACAGGACAGAAACGAACCAATCTTCCACACGCTCGGCGGCCCACTGCTCAAGCACTACTCTACGCAGCGAGCGCGCGGCGTCAGAGTAGCGTGGCCCAGCCTGTGAATACCTGGTGGTCGTTCGCAACTGCGGTGGAAGGCTTCTGCAGCGGTGTAATCGGGCTTGCAGAGGCTCAGATGGGTTTGGCCACGGGAACGTGTTGCGGAGAGCGGCAGGAGCCGGCATAGGCCCAGCGGAACCTTAGCATTACTGTATCTTTCCACATCCATTGAGTTGCGTTGTAGGACTCATGGAGCACGAAGCGGAGAAGCACGAGATCGAGGGTGGTGAAGCTGGATGCGTGCTGGGACGTGTGCTGGACGAAACATTTGGGTAAGTAGCTGCGCAGGCGCGAACGGTGGAGTTGGATCATCGGGGCTGTGCAGTGCGGGGACTAGCTCATCTCCGTGTTGTGTGTAGCCATTTAGGTATTTGCCTATGATATCGAGAGGCTCTGGAGGCAAATTTGGGAAGGAAATGTCATAGGTCATATGCTCTGTAAGGGCTAGAGGACCGAATCTACGGCAGATGAGCTTATTAGAAGCTTTCTAGCTAGGTTCGCTGTCAAGGATAAAGTTCGAGTTGGACCTGCGAGGCGGTGCAAGCTGTTTGGAGCGTTCTCAATCAAAAAGCTTGCATGTACGCATGAAGAAATTGATGACGGGGAACTGTCTCTCATCGTAAGAAGGCATAACCAGCTTCATATACTTTCGCGTGTACTCAAAATGAGTAAGGCGCTTAGTGTCATCGTTTGGGCTTAACCTGTTCCCCCACCCATCACATAAGTGGGTAAGCCCTTCGTAGGCCTTGCCGCATGGAGTACAATTACCCTCCCATATTAACGACCGAATTTTTTTTAAAGCGCTTGAGATGTGTGCGGATAGCGCTAGACCGCGGTGGCGGAGATATCGGGCTATATCCAAAAATAACTCTACCGGCAGTGATGAAATTTGAGAGACCGTTGCGGATATAATGGGAAAATCTTTACTGGACTGGGAGAGTCATGTTATATTCTTATGCAGCCTTGCGAACATGGTGGACTATTGGGCAAGTTGAGCCAAATGATCAGTTTCCGTCTCGTATATCATTCATGTCGAGATCGGGTCCTAGAAGGCTAGCGGAACCGTCGTCATGTGGTGATAACTTACAAAGCCTGTGGCTCAAAGCCGTATCAGCATAGGTAATCAGGGTTGCAAATCAATCAACTCAACTCAACTGAGGCCTCGAGTTGGTTGAATTGAAAGCTTTGTAAGCAAGAAGCTCAGTTGATTGAATTGATTGACTCAATATTGAGATCTTGGCAACTATTTCGACTGAATTCAACTGGTAGCAGTTAGCAACTATCCGAATCTTGGTGTGGTAGTAATATAGAAGGACCTACCTAGGTATATACCAAGCAACATCTAAAACGCTCCTTACTGCCCTCCCTGTAGCCCCTGCTACATATATAAGTATTATTACCAGTCTTAGCATGGTGTTTCTACCGTGCCCGTACTTTTCCTTCTTCCCGCGGATGGCGAAGGAAAACTCTTTCGCCTATCACGATAAAATCATGCTTGGGTAAACTTATTTTAGTAAGGAGAACTAATAAAAATAAGGTTTGGAGCATCGCCTTAGGTAAAGTTCCCTATATAAAGAAAGTTTTAATATTTTAATCAACTCAATTCAATCGGGGCTTGCATATTGATTGGGTTGCCAAGCCAGCGAACTCTCAGTTGGTTGAATTGATTGAGTCTTGGCAATCAATTCAATTCAATATTGAAGCCTCGTTGATTGATTTGCAACCCTGTAGGTAATTGGCTCCAGGTGATACGTGAAGGATGGAAGAATGCTTACAAGAGACAAGGTCCGCTAGGTAGCTGTGAAGGATACATTTCGAAACCCTGGATGCTTGAACAATATCATCAATGCTTTGCTCTAAGCTACTACCTAATCTCAAACATCTTATAATCAATATTCTCCGTGTTCTTGATTCCAAATGCTTCTCCATCCATCATCCCATGAATATAGCATTCGCCAATGAAGATAAAGTAAGGCGCATCTTTCACCTGCCGCAGTAAAACCGGAACACTACATCCACAAAGAATGCAAACAAAGTCACCCTTCTTCACCCCCTTTGGCTTTGACGGCCCTAATCCAATAAAACTATGAGCTTTCGTCTTAATGAGTTTGCGGCCCCAAATGACAGACTGCAGGCGCTCGGTGAACTCGATCAGTATAGAGCTGTTGATCCTTTCAATGATCTGTCCGGTATTAATATCATCATCTCTAACTCGCTCTTGGAGAAGATTTGTGCAAGCAAGCTCGTAGTAGGTGGGAGGGTTCTCTCCGCGGGGCCCACGATCCGCCACCATAGTGCGCCAGAAGCATTCGCGCTGCGACCTCTCGCCAGATAGCCACCCGCCAAATTTCATCCAGCTGTCAGGAATGACGCCGGATCTTGCCGAGTCTTCAGTCCGGGCAACCGTATCTAGAATAAAGCCTCGGATGGATAGGCTTGGAACAGCTGCGTTCTTGCTGAAGCTCCACTCTCCAGGATACTCTCTTGACGCACTGTACGTTCGAAGTCCTTGTTTGGGAAGCCCTACTAGGGTATCTGCGTGCTTCCGGCTGAGGAAATTGTCCAAACGAGGTCCGTAAGGCGTGTAGTGTACTGTTTTTATCCAAGACGGCAGGTTCGGGTACCCTTCAGGTGCCCAAGGCCGACAGAGGATATCAATGGAATGAGACTTTTTCGTAGTGAATTCCAGGAAGTCTCGGCAAACCTCGTAGAAGGATTTGTCGTAGTTGACTGGGTATTTGTGGACTTTAAGACCGAAGACTACCCGTTTCAGGACAGAGGTCACCTCTGGTGTTCGGCCTTTGACTGTTGGAACGGTCGTGGCGATAGTGGTTGGTGAAACGAGAGTATCCCCGTGGACTGGGTCAACAACGGATCCTGATGTGTCCTTTGCAAGCGAAAGCACTGCATAAATGATATCGTGGGGTACAGTAGCCTCGAATGGCGTCAACGTAGACACTAAGGATTCAAGAGAAAAGAGTCGTTTTAGGACCAAGCCATCGTCCGATCTGCGAACTAAGTTCGTCGTTACGTTGACAAGTCGGCTCGCACTCAAAGCTTTTACATCCCCCAGATAGTCCGAATGATGGTTATGAGCAACTGATTCCTTAAACTTCCTTCTGACACGCCCAGCCATTTCTTCAAAGAGTGCAACTGCATCCGCAAATTCTGACCACTTAATCTTGTATGCTCCGCAATGCAAAGTTGCTTCCTTGGCAAGTGCAATCTCTTGGACCACCCAGCGCCGGCTAAACCAAGGACGACGCATAAGGTCTGTTAGGGCCTCCCATTCCTCACATCTCGTGTGCTTCTCAACGAACTGGTCAAAATTTTTCAGGTATCGAATTTTTTGCATCAACGCCAGCGCTATTGGACTCTCGTGGGTGTCCTCTCCGAGCCATACAATCACATTGGTAGCTGCGCTGTAAATCTCAGCCATCAACGGCACTTGGGCGCTCTTTTCAGCTGGATCGTTTTGATTGATACAAATTGCGTCGACCCAAAAGCGTCGGGGTTTGTGCTCGTGACGTAGTTCCTTTAATGCGGCGAGTAGGTTTGAAGAAACCACGAAACGGGCAGTGCCGCTCTCAGTCCGAATCTTAATCATGGGAGGAGATGTTAGATCGTCGGATGAGCTCTCCTGACTCCATACATATGAAAGTGCTTCGTATTCTTCGTTCTTTCGGAATACTAGGCTGCATTCGATATTTGCTGCTTTATTGCCTCCATGAAGGATTAGAAGCCTGATGCCAGCGGTTTTTAGGAATGGATCGTATTCATATTCCGGCTCGATATCCGTAGTCTCTTCCGACTTTGGGGCTGAAGGCTTCGGCGAAGAGGAAGAGGTGGAGTCAACGTCTAATCGGGGAACAAGTCTGTCCCCTGAGCCTAATTTTCTTTTTTTGGATATACGTCTCTTGGATTTGTGATTATTCTGAGGACTTAATCCCCTAGAAGAATCAAGTTTGCTCCTTTTGCGCTTGTTTGATTTGATAATTGCTGCCGTTTGATCCATCGCGTGGCTGCAATCACCTGGGGGGCATGTAAGTACGAGAGGATTGTGTGAGCCTTTAATAGATTAATACAGTGGTGGATTTTATCGTTGTACTGCTCGATGTGACACTACGTATGTCTGCGGCGCTCCAGGGATCATAAATTCGTATGGATTAGTGCCCAATTTCTGCAGTGGGAAAGTTAAGTTTGTCCTTCAGGGAGATATCTTGGGCCAGAAGGCTGCATAAAGTGTTTTGCAGGTATGAATCTGGGTACGTTGAGCGCTGTCGGTAGATTTGTGTTGCGCAAAAGGCAACAGCGGTTCGCAAGGCTCTTATACTCTAAGGAGGCTTGTGGCTGTTCTTCAGCCTTGCATGAATCTTCAGCCGTAAGCGGCCGAAAGGATTAGCCCTTGTATCCACCCTCAAGCCACAGAGCTTGAATAGGAAGGTAGTAGGATTCAATGTCAAGGGCTGGATTGAAAACCTAAGAATTGTAGGACAAGACTGCCAAGAGTTGTCCCACAATTGGGAGATATTGGGGGCGGAGATTGTAGCGAACATGTTCCCCTTTTGGAGGCCGCCCGCCCTTGAGTGATGTGGACTCAGCCAGTCATGCTCCGGGTGGCGTGCGGGGTAGCACCCCCTCTCACACGTTCGGCGAAAGCTAACAGAGAGTGGGTCATGCGACAGCCTATGCTGGCGTATCGGTGATTGCAGTCTATTCTAGATTGTCATCATCGAGGGTTTGTATGAGTCCATTCAGGCCTAGGTTTTATGAAGACAACCTGAACCAAGAGGCCTTGTCGCTTTGGCTACGATAGATCTGAAGGCATTTGAAGTGCTGAAAGAGGGATATTATAGCTAGCTGATTGTGGCTTCATGGCAAGCAGCTATGGTATAGTGGCGTGGTGCAGCGATGAAGTTCGAAGCTTTGTGAAAGGCTTGTTTGTACAACCAATTAGAAACTACGTTACCGTCAGCTTGCTATATCCGAAAAAGTAAGTGTCATTGACCAATTCCCGAATTATGGCTGTATCTTTTATGAAAGTTCCCACACTTCATCGGGCTCCTTGGTAGCTTCACTATGGTCTCTCGAAAGAAATGTTAAAAGGCTGCACGGGTGGTTGTGCGATTCATGCAGCCCCTTAAGCCGTGAAGTGTTTTGGGGGCAAGCTGGCCACCCGAGCATCCTCAAAAACTTACCAAAAATTAGAAATTTCATACTTTAATATCTTAACAACCACCTAATAATAAATTCTAACAATTTAAATTTGGACTTTTATATACACTCTACAGCTTCTGTTAAAGTTGCATAGTAATTAGTTTAGTAATTTTTAAGATATTATAATTTAGGGGCCAAAATAAAGCTAAATTACTATATCTTAAAAACCACTGAACTAATTATAATGCAAATTTAATAGAAGCTGTAGAGTGTATATAAAAGTCCAAATCCAAATTATTAGAATTTATTATTAAGTGATTGTTGAGATGTTAAAGTATAAATTTTCTAATTTTTGGTGAGTTTTTAAGGTGGCCAGGATGCTTGGCACCCGAAACACGTTAGAGGGGATCGCTACGGAGGCAGCGGTAAAAGGTTCCTGGCCCCCCTACGCTACTAATACGCCATTAATAAGCCACAAAACGCTTTCTTGACGTTCCGAATTAAGGAGGCTGGTACAGAAGATGTCTCTCTATGACAAGAGCGTAGATATATAACATTATAACAGCTTAGCGCACACTACCACGACAGGGGGGGCAGGAACTTTTTACCGTTGCCTCTGTACTTAATCGGCCAACCCTTATAATAAAAAGCATCGTTATAGCCGCTCAGCAAAATAACAACGCAGAATTTGAAGATGGAAAGGTATCATGTTCTAATCGCGTATCGCGAACTGCGCCATTGTTCAACCCCGAATCCTTCAACTACTGACGAAAACTCCATTTCATTGATGCGACTCTCGCACTTCGTAGGGATGGCGACTTACAACACCTACCCTCATGATACTTACGTATTCGTCGTATCCTATCCTTACGGCAACATGGACGCTCTCATCGTGTGCTAGTGCTCCATGGACGTATTTGGACGAGATGAGCACTCTGAGCGGGGCTGAACGAACCACTGCGACTATAACTCTGTAGCGACACTTTGAAGGAGACGCACAGTTTCCTACGTCGGATTTGGAGAATAGGTTTGATCCAATTTCACGTGTCACCCCCGGATACCCTCAGGGAATTGCGGTGTACAGCCTAGGTGTTTGACCGGAGGTGTATACCACGGCGACTGTGATTAATACAGCAAGCACATCTGTAGCAATATGCTGCTCAACGTGAGCGTGAGAAGATTTTGGTCCTTGTTTAGTAATTTTCCTATTCTCTTTCACCCAGTAACGTGGAAATAGTGGCTTGATAGGCGTGATGTCGTGAGCTTGAATGCATAGATATGTGGGAGACGTCACTAGTCATATTAAAGCACCTTGTGATGTAGCTAAGCTAGACTTCGTTGCTAGTCTAACTTAGCCGTATGGGGCTAGTTGACTATATATAAATTTACGACGTTAAGATAAGGTTTGGAATTGAGCTCGCTGCTGCACTACGCGGCTTTATGAATGGATACATGGTCAGACGCGAAGCGGAGAAAGCTTGCTGCTTTGTTCACTCATAGCCATTCAACATCGTATTGCATCTTGAAAAGAGGCCATTCCAAAGGTCCATAGGATTTCAGTCTCTGATCAGTCCTGCGAAGATGCCTGCGATTAAAATTATGTTAATTACTTTTAAAATTTCGTTGAGCAAACTAGTGACACATTAATAGAGCGTAAACCTCACTATCAAATCGATTCACAACATCAGCGCATGGAAACTTAGATGAGGACTAGCATTGGTTCGGTTAAGTAGTCTGGGACACTACTTTAAGCCCACTCATAGCCCATTCTACTCTACATTCTTCTACGCACTAGGTACACTTCTCCGCAGCCGTACAGCAAGCCTGACTTGTGTAGCATGGCCTTTGTGCTGTCAGGTCTCTGCACTACTAAAACCTCATGTCCCTCATCAGGAACTCACGATCGGCCTGCCTCGCTTACTTAGTAAGCTCTATTGTCTGCCAGGCCAGACATGCAATCTGAACGGCAACACTGTTATAAACTTGTTTTGCCTTTCACCAATCATCCTTGTCATCTTCATCATCTGCACGTGGAGATCAGTTACTGGTCTACTTGCAAACTGCGGAATGGAGCACTTACCACTATGGCTAACCTTACTCTTCCTCGCCGCAAGTGCACTCGCCAACGCGCCCGCCAATCCTCCATCGGCCGGCCCAGCGGGTGCAGGCGAAGAGGTCCCAGCAGAAGGTTCCGAACCAGGCACTATGACAGCACTGCGATCCCGCTTCTCTGCATCGCTAACCTTCTTCAATCTAGCGCCGCCACGTATGTCGGCAAGCAGGTTGTCCCTGCCACCACCAATGGCTTTCTTCGGCAAGCCAGCCCCAGGCATGGGAGGCGGCGGAGGAGGGCCACCTCCTGGTGGCATTGGAGGAGGTGGAGGAACGTTTCCGGTTGGCATTGGGGGTGGAGGTGGCACATTTCCCGTCGGCATTGGTGGTGGAGGGGGTATATTTCCTGTAGGCATTGGTGGTGGAAGGGGTACATTTCCTGTAGGCATTGGTGGTGGGGGTGGCACGTGTCCTGTGGGCATAGGAGGGGGAGATGGGACATGTCCAGAAGGCGGAGGAGGCGGTGCATGGTTCGTAGGAGGAAGAGGCGGTGGAGGCGGTGCATTGGTAGAGGGCAAAGGGGGTGGAGGCGGTGGTACAGAGCTTGCAGGAGGCGGTACAGGTCGAGCAGAAGGCGGCAGTGGTGGTGGTCCCGGAGGGCCATTGTTTGCTGGCGGTAATGGAGGCGGGGGGGGTGCAGAAGGTGTCTTTAGAGGTAATGGGGGGGGGGCAAAATGTACCGATGGAGTTTCTCGCACTGGCGGAGGCGGAGGTACTGGTCCTCGGCTTGGTGGTGGAGGAGGGTTGGAGGCGACCCGGTTTCCCGTGAATGGAGGTGGGACACCAAACTTGGGAGCCGGTTCTGAGGATTCTTCAATCGGCTGCTTTGGTGGCCGAGGGGGAGGAGGGGGACCTGGATTTGCAAGGGCATTTGATGCTGTCCGCACTCTAGACGGAGGAGCGGGGGCGTTTGTGTGGGCAAATTTGCCTGCGTCCGCGATGGGTGGAGGAGCACGGAACTTTAAAGGCGGTGGTCCTGGAGGAGGCGACGCTTGCCTTGGTGGAGAGGGAGCCGGACTAGAAGACGAAGCCCTATTGCTCGGAGGAGCAGAAGGAGCGTCAGTTCTGGTTCTCCTGGCTGGTGGCGGTGCTGGAGGTGGTCCTCTCCTGGATGCAGTAGTGCCTCCGGTGTTCTGCGGGCTGATAGGGGTCATCCTAACAGGTGGTGCACTTGGGGGTGGAGGTGGTGGAGCTCTCGATTTCCGCTCAGATGCCCCATCTGCTAAACTTTCTCCTGCCTTCTTTTGCTCAATATACAGTTTAATGAAGTCCGCATTTTCTTCAATTTGATCCTCCGTGATCCCCATCTCTAATAACTCCTTCAATAGGGGTTGCCAAGAAGGATCTGTAGTGTTTATTGAAGAGTGTTTATTGCTGGGTGTACTCGAGTGACTGGGCTGACTCGGCGATACCACAGTGATCTCCTTTGGCGGAATAATTGATTGCACGGGTGGTTGATGCGAGGCAGAAGAATGCCTGTGGCCAAACAGTCCACCCAAGATACTATGGTGCATAGGCTTCCCATTCATGTCGGATGATCCATGGACAGACGAGCCGAAGGGTTTTGATTTTGTATTCTTGTGTGCATTCTTCTCCCGATCGTCCATCTTCTTCTTGAATGCCTTTGCCTCCTTCTCATCGCAAAATGAAAGTCCGGCCAGGCAGTCTTCCAGTTCAAAGGTATGGAAGAAAACACGATCCTGATTGTAGGAGAAGGTGTCGTATATTTCTTGGTCCCATATGACGCCCCTATTGGCAGACTGTTACCCGTTAATCAGAGTTACACGATAGCAGTGCATTGAAACACATTTCTTTAACCTACTGATATATCCACCAACTTGATCCAGAACGTATTTCCTATAACATCATTTGCTAAAACTGCTGCGCCTTGAAGTCCGGTGTACGTCCATCGGTGCCTGTCTGGAAATGCAATATACAGCTTCGCAACGGCGACGGCATGGATCTTGTTCGAAGCCTTGGGCACAGTTCGTTTGACCGTCTGCTTGTCATCGTCAGAGAGGATCGAAGGCATGGCAGCGAGGCTTGCAATCAAGAATGAATGCTGAGTGTGCCAGTGAGATGCGAGTGTGCGGAGGTCGGTGTTTCAATGCACAGACGTTATCCCGGACGACGAGTAATGGATGGCTTTTGGGTAGCACATTAAGGAACACACCCAGTTTGGACACTCCGGAGCGAGTTACTCTGCATCCAAGGGGATTAATGATTATAAAGAGTTTGGACACAGTTGCCACTCCTGGGGAAAGAATGGTGGTGGCTATTGGGGCGACAACGTAAGTGAAGTTGCATCGCGGCTCAGCTCAAAGACTCCGCTATGCTGAGTCAGCAGTTTGATGGTTGAATACGCGTCTCGGTCTTGACAAGAACAAGAAATCCAAGCAGAATGTATTGAAGCTCCCTCAGCAGTCTGTTTTGTAGCGCTTTGCATTGATCGGAATACTAATCTCATCCCAGGGAACCTCTGAAAATTCATGTGGCTTCTGCAAACTGTGCAGACATACTGGAAAGGCTAAGTACCCTTTAACTCTTACCTCTATGTTTACGCCTTTCCAAAGGAATCACGTTCTAGGCAAAAGGTTATGCGACAAACAGCCCTCCCCAGGGCATCAGCTATGACATCCTTGACTTAACGGTCACCTGCAACTTTGCGCTCAGGGCGATGTCCTATGTTGCGACCACTACATATTCGTCTCGCCGATCTGTTCCCGATCTATAGAAAGAGAATTGGTGCTAGTTCAACCACAAACCTAGCATTTAAGACGACAGTGACTACCCAACTGAATGTTCAAATATTGGCTATGTTGTGGGCTAGGAAGCCCAGGAATGATGGCATAATCGTGACTTGGGGTGGGCGGCTTAAATTGGTCGAGCCAGAAACTTATTAGCTGAAAAAAGTATTCCAAATGCTGGCCATGGCTGGACCAAAGCACGTCTTAATGGAGGATGTAGTCTGCAAAGTAGAATCAAAGTGTCACAATGGCTGGTTGTGGCTCATAGTTGACGCCTGTAGACATGACCTATATCTCTAACCTGTAGCGTCTTCCGCACTATTAAATGAGGTATTGTGAATGTTTCAAATTTACCTAGCAAATTCGATATACGCTCTTGATTATTGGGTAGAGGGCCAATCTGTGGGACTAGCTATAAATATCCAGCCTACCTCGTAATTGTACGTGTTGCGGACTATAAAACGCAGGTACTTGACGGCGTTGTCATTGTGTCTGTTCGAGCAACCCAAGGCATCAGTGCCGTCTAGTAATTTTACTATTTTCTCAATTTTCTTTATACCTACCGTTTGCATCTTATGAGAACCTGTGCTCAGTCTTTCTCTTATGGTGTCTCATTCGAACGCCAACTTTCCAGTTAATCACGTTTAAGAGGGCAAGTGCTTATTAATATTATGGAATTCAGAAAAGTCAGTTAATACTTCAAAACTCATTTGCAGGAACCCTTTTGGTTTACTTAGGGAATGTTTGGTTGCAAATCGCCTCCATATTCATAATCTGTCAATCCGTACGTCTTTTAGTGTCACCCGTTTTGTAATTAGTGGCGGCTACTACCATAGGTCATTTAAATATGTAATTAAGTCAATTATTTGGTGAGGCTCTATAATAAGGCTCTAGATTTGACTTCGCACAACGCGTAATTAACATTGGTGAATAATTTAAATAAGCCCCTCTCTGCCACTAGGCCTCTATTACGACTCCCTACTTTGGTGTAGTAATAGAGCCCCCTCCTTGGCCAACGCCCTCTCTGTAATTAACGATTCCTACATCTTTGCCTACCTCCTGTACGAGCTATAGTAGAGTTATAGCGACACCCGCGACGCCCGTGGGGCATAGGAATGCGCGTTTAAGATAAATAGATAAGATGGAAGAGGCAATATTAGAAGGCCTTGTTAAGGCTATTTAAAAAGAATATTGTGTAGATAGCTCCTATAAAGCTAATAGCTAGAAGATTGCCCTTAATTGTATGCTTGCTGTTACCCAGTAGCCTATTACTATTAAGCAAATTAAGAGTAAATATAATAACCACAAGAAGGATTGGAAGCTATAGAAGAAGTTCTATGGCCTTTTTAGCTAGGGGTGGGATAAAGATAAAGGCGTGCCTATTACTAGTAAGGAAGTTATAGAGGCCTACTTTAAAGCTAATCCTACTGCTGAGAAGTTTTGTGATACGCTACTTGCCTTCCTAAATCTACTGTAGGAGCTATTTAACGGAATTCTAGCGATAGGTAATTATGTAAGGTTAATTAATAAAGTAATTAAGAGCTATATAGACCCCGAACTTTTCTTAACGGTAGCCTCACAGGCGTTAGGTTTGGTAGATAAGAAAGATAAGGATGAGGACGAGGAGGAAGTAGATAAGGCCTTTAAGTTAGAGTTAGCTTAAAGCTCTATTGAATATAATTAAGTAAGCTTACCTTTAGCTAAGCGCCCTAGTCCTTTTAGATTTTTCTTAACGCTAAGTTAACCTTCTTTACTAGCTATATGGAAGCGGGCTGTTAAGCAAGTTGCTAAAGCCACTAAATCTAATGCAAAGCGCCAGCAAGGAAGATAGCAAGTTGTAAAGGCACTAGAGGAGATAGTAGAGAAGGTAATAAAAGAAATAAGGTGTAACGGAACCTTGTAGCCTAGACTACGGTGGGTTCTGTTATTGGGCTGGGTATATAGGTATGATAAAACAATAATGTAATAATAACTGGTGGAGTGGTTGCCTAATAAATTAACTCTAATTGTATTTTGAGATTTACTACAAAGAGAGAACTATCTAGGTAGGGACTGTGGTCCTTTAAATACATAATTATACTTCTAAGAAATCCCTTTACTCCATTTGCTCTATCTACTCTATTTACTCTATCCTATAGATTATACAGATTACACAGATTATATAGATTATATTATATAACCTTGGCTACTATTCCTTGTTATATGGTTCCACCAAATCTATTCTAGACCGTACCTGTATTAACCAACTAGCTTCCGCCGACTCTTCTTTAAGTAGTTATAACATTGTACTTAAAGCGTCCGTAATACCATCTCCCTTCTCTTTATTTTTGTCCTTAAAGATTCCTAATATCTCTAAGTTGTCTACTAGAGGTATAATGTCCGTTTAATTAACCTAGTTAATACCCTTACTTATTATACCTAAAGCTCCTTCTTCTTCTTTAACCCTTTATTGTGTGCGTATGGTTTCCTCTATACTATTACTGGGTGAGATAATGCCGTCTCCGTGTTCTTGTTGTGCAAAAGAAGGGTTAGTTTGTATTATACTAGTAAGTCCTTCTACCTAATAACCTTCCTCTTATTTGGAGTGCACTAAAGTAAATATTTGTTTATTGTACAATATTCGCTCTATCTTTAACGCTAAGTGTGCGCGTCTTATGACTCTTAACAGTCTTTTAGTTCCCTAAGTAACCTATTATAGGGTCTTGTGTTTAATCTACTGTTGCGAAACTTAATACTGAGCTCTTAAGTGCCTTGGGCGAGATTTATTGTCTCTAGGACAAAGACCACGCTTATGCTAAGCGGGTAAGAGATAAGGAGCGTTATACCCTTAAAGCTTATGCCTCTGCTTATACTTGTCTGCTTTATCTTAAGAAAGTGCGTAAGAAGGTTTGTTCTAAGAAGTGGAAACTTATTTAATAGGGTTTGTTTAAGCTGGGTAATAAAAGAACTAGCTTTCCTCCTATAAGGGAAACAACTCTAAGTAGCTCGGTAATTGCTCCTTTTAGGTCCCCCTTAGGCGACTTATTCTTTGGCAATTCTTCTTTATTAATACTACCTAACCTGCTTTCTTTTAATACTTCTGTACCTTTCCTATAGCGTTCCTTAGGTTGCTTAGTGGTTTCTAGGTAGTCTTACTGTAGCCTATCTACTTTACTTTATACTATGTTTTGTTATCCACCTTCTTATAACTAATAATCTTTAAAACTTACTATTTGTCTTCTTCCTGTTCTCTATATATGTCTGCCTTATAGACTGGTGGTTTAATACTCCCGTGTACTAGCTCTAGCATTGCGATATGCTATATAGGGTAGATTTTTATTTTGGCTGGTAGGTTTAACTTATATATAACTAATAAAATTCTTTACTTAACTTTAAAAGGTCCTAGTTTAACGTAGTTTAACTTCTTGCTTAGTTGTTAACTCTTAAAATTTTTGTGTAGTAGCTATACTTTATCCCCCTCCTTAAGATCTGGTCCCTTAGATCTCTTAGTATTATAGTACCCTTTTATTTGTTCTTGTACTAGTTTAGCTGTTTCTTTAAGGTCTATATAAAGATTTATTAACATCTCTATTCTTTACTTAGCTGTACTACTTGTCTTTTTTGCTTAATATGGCGATAATGATGTCCTTAGCTTGTATCCGTAATTTGCCTTAAATAGTAATGTTCCTATTCCTTCTTATAGTGTTGTATTGTATGCAAACTGTGTAACTGGTAATAATGATACCTAATTATTTTATGCGTAATTAATATAATGCCTTAAATACTATTCTAGTGTCTGGTTTAGTCTTTCTGTTTGTCCGTCTATCTGTGGATAATATGCTATAGATGTTACTGCGTAAACCCCCTATTCTGCCAGAAATACTTTTTAAAATGCTGCTATAAACCTTGGATTTTTGTCTAATATAATCTTATTTAGTGCTCTATGTCTTGCAAATACTTCCTTTATATAGATTCTAGTGATATCCTCTGCTGATATCTCTTTAGTGCATACTATAAAGTATCCCTACTTTGTTAGCTTATCTACTATTACTAAAATCGCGTTATGATTTTGTCCTATAATAGGATCTCTTAACTTTAGTAACTTAATAATAAAGTTCTATAATATAACCTCCTATGGTCTTCCTGGTGTCTTAACAGGTTATAGCCCTCTATATGGCTTATGCCTTGTTGGTTTGTTCCTTTGGTAATTTGGATATTCCTTTATAACTTGTCTTGCTAGTCCCCAGATTTCTTAAATAATATACTCTTCTTAAAGTCTTAACATTAAGCCTATAGCTCCGTTATATCCTTGTATTATTCCCTTATAAAATTCTTTAATAAACTCTTCTGTAATAGACTTAGGCATATATGTTACTTCTCTGTTTTTGTATTGCTCTGAGTTTAGATCCTCTACCTATGCCTTTTAGATTTTCTATATCTAATTACTTTCTGGTAATTTGTAGATCTAACTTTCCTTAGTTACTATAATCTTTGGATAATTGTACCTAATTAATCCGTCTTAATTCTTTCGCAATAAAGCTCCTAATAGCTTTTCACTACTTTGTAGTTTAGCTTTTCTGCTTAGAGCATCTGCTCGTGCATTGTCTGTACCCTTGGTATACTAAATTTTGAAATAGTATTTTATAAGCATTTCTACCCATTTAACCTGTCTTTAGTTGAGTTCCTTTATTATTAGGAATCCTGTAAGGTTTTTATAGTCTGTCTTAACTATAAATGGTTTCTCTATGCTTTATAAGAATGCTCTTTATTCCCTAAGTGCTGTAACTATACCTAATAACTCCTTGTTGTAGATGTTATAGTTTAACTCTGGTGGTGTTATCTTCCGACTGTAGTATACTACTGGGTGCTATCTATTCTGATATTTCTGTAGGAAGCACGCCCCTAGTATAAAGTCTGATGTATCTGTTTCTATAACTGTCTCTAGACCTAGTTAATAGATCTTAAGAACTGGCTCTTAGGTAAATAACTCTTTAATTCTTTTAAACAGTTCTTATTACTCCTTTCCCTATACCTACGGTTTTTCTTTCTTTATTAACCTTATAAATAGCTTAATGTTTTATAACTATTGCGCTATAAACCTTCTATAGTAATTACAAAACCCTAGGAACGACCTTAACTATATAATGTTCTTTAGTTCCTACTAATTTACTATAGCCTTGATCTTCTTTGGATCTATACTAAATTGGCCTAGTTTAATAATAAATCTAATAAAATTAGTCTTTTTAGTAAAGAACTCGTATTTCTTAATTGCTACTAGCATCTGTTTTTCTTATAGTCTCTTTAAGACCCATTTAATGTGTTCTCTGTGCTCTTCCTTACTCTCTAAGTAAATAATAATGTTGTTAAGGTATGCCATAATAAATTTATCTAGGTGTTCTTCTAATACACTATTAATTCGCTTCTGGAATATTACTAGTATGTTTATAAGCCTAAACTATATAACTAATGGCTTATATAGTCCTTTCTTTAACCTAAAGGCTGCCTTTTACTCGTTGCCTTTTTTAATCCTAATCTAATAGTACGCCTACCTTAGATCTATCTTTATAAAGATCTTTACATTGCCTATCCTATTTTAGATTTCGCTAATTAAGGGTAAAGGATACCTATTCTTCCTAGTAATGCTGTTTAACTATCTATAGTCTATATATATCCTAAGTTTTCTGTTTTTCTTTAGGATAAATAATACTGGATATTCTGCTAATAACTATAATGGTCTAATATATCCCTTTTATAAGTTCTTCTGGATAAACTCCTTAAGCGCTATTAACTTGGTTTTAGTAAGCTTATAGATTGGAAAGAACTTTAGACTTATTCCCTTTTTTAATTCTATCTTATGGTTTTAAGCTGTATACTTTAACAGCTTCTTACTTTCTAGTAATTATAACTTTTTACCATACTTATGGTATCTTTTTAGTACATAACTTAAGCCTTACTTAGTCTCTTTATATATTGCTCCAACTTAGTACTATACTAACTTGGTTTGTTATTGCATTTTGCGCTATTATATATCCTTAATATTAACTTAACCTATAACCTAATTAATCTTTAGATTGTATTCCTATAACTAAGGCATTCCTAGTATTGCCTTATTTTGTCCTAATAGTAGGATATTAAAAGACATTCTAACTGGTCTCCCTTTAATAGTTATCTAAATAGGTCCTGTTTTAAGATTAATAATGCCTCCTCTATAGGCTATTTAATCTCCTAAAATTA
>Ga0307507_10003072_pt1 | contig 33336 bp, 33 predicted proteins | sample 7_EM_MG_FD_207223 | JGI IMG/M metagenome (GOLD analysis project Ga0307507, IMG submission 207223) | Populus trichocarpa ectomycorrhiza microbial communities from riparian zone in the Pacific Northwest, United States - 7_EM | ecosystem: Host-associated > Plants > Roots > Unclassified | place...
CTTGAATTCGTTGTCGTGAAAATCCGGGGCCATTTTGTAAACGCCATCGTCAACAAAAATATAACCCCGAAGTCCATCGAACCATATGACCGGTTTCCTTTCGGCACAGCGCCGACGTAGAATATACTTACACCTAAGACACGGACTTGCCTTCATCGACAATCAAAAATGTGACCTGAAAATATAAGACAACCGCACTCACCTGATCCGGGTTGCCCGGTGTACACCATTGCTTGAGCCCTACGGCGTTTGTAACAGAGGTCATATCTTGACTCTGTTTAGTTGTAGGCATGAATATATTCAGCACGGATCCAGATCGTGTCGACGTCCGAAACAGGGTTTGGGTCGACGTCGAGCTCATAACATCCCGGAACGAGTTCATCGTCCGCATCGTCGTCTCCATCGCCCATAGTCACATCGCCGTCCGCGGACTGCAAGCTGTGCCAGGCTTGTTCCCCCTCTCCTGGCATGCTTTTCCCCCAAAACTTCGCATGAAACTCGCCGAAGCGGGAATCATCGTCGACTTTGTGCCATGGTTCCGCATATGAAGCAAACTTGACGACGTCGGCAAGTTTGAGACTCTGATTTCTGAGCAAGGGACGACATTGAGAAAGGCACGGTCCGGTGGACGTGTCAAAGAAAACTCACACGTGACCAGAGTTGCTTCTTCCATGTGAATCCTTCACTTATGCCTGTACAAGCGGCGAAGCTCTGGTTGCCAGTCGGAACCAACAACTCATACCACCAAGCGTTGTCCATTCCTCTTAACGATTTTCAGCACTTCTCATTGGCTCCTCTTCCTTGGTTGTGTTATACTGCCTCCACCATTTATGGCCGCGAAGGCCACATTTCCTCGACCCCTTATGGACCGGTAATCGCTGCGAACGAAGCTATACAACCCATGAAATACTACTATGTATCACAAAGTTTGTCATATTTCGTTGTTCAAGGACGCCTCTCATCTTCAATCTTATTAGATTCGGCTTTGTTGCTGGATCCAGATCTGATGGATGACAGGACTTCAATCGCGACTGCTGAGTCCGCCAGCCGGGACGATTTTAGGCAGAGGGTGGTTGATCGTGATGGAACTTGTGTGTTGACTGGCAACGAAGAAAACCTTATTGCGTGTCATATCGTTCCGCATGCAAAGACTCACCAGGTGTGTTCTCAATATATCTCTTGAATCATTCCGGGTCCTCATGCTGAGTCAAGTACATGGTGAATCTTGCAAATCATAGAGGGGAAGACGTGGACCCACCTTTAGATGATATCAATGACACAAGGAACGGAATCTTGCTATACACTGGCTTCCATCGCGCATTTGGGGAATCTAGGGTCGCATTTCTGCGTGTCAGTTATTATTGTACTTTGATTTTTTCACGTTGTTAACTAGACTCATAGACTCCAAATTTTGCAATGGCGATTGCCGATGTCGACCGCGTTGCACAACCAGGTACGCAACTTCAACCCTTGGGAACGAATCGCGTCACATTCCAGCATTTCAACACAAATGACCGTATCCTTGCGAGGTTGGCGCCGCATAACTGTGATGCAACCATTGCAAACAGCGATGAGTGGCCTGCAGATCTGATCTTCGACGTTGCTTACGGTTGTGCTGTCGTCGAAAAATGGGGAATTCCTTCATTCGTTCAGTTCGTCCGGAAGACCACGCGTGACATTTACTATGATGAAGGGGCCAACGGTGATGAAGCAGATGGGGGTAATAGGGATGACGGGAACCCACACAATCAGACCCAAGAACGCGCTGAACGCGCCGCTAGGCGAACGGGAAAGAGTGTCGGTCAGGAGACACCAATCGCAGCTGGGAAGGTCCCTGACATTCACGATATGATCTTGGGGTTATGGCAGCGCAGTGCGGAGAAAGATCGACATACATCCAATGCAGCGAAGGTGGACGGGACCAAGAAAGAAGTCCAAGCATGGCTTGGTTCTGTAGTTTAATACAGGTTGAAAGCCAGCATTAGCAGAAGAGTTCATTAGCGTCAACTTGCATAATTATATTACATACATTTTAATGTAACTCATCTTCGTTCATTCTGGATTTTTGAATGCAGCTCTGCTTGACAAAAAATACTCTGGAATTTGCAATCTCAATCTAAGGATATCGTCGTCCGGGTTTGCCAGCGAAACCGAAAGGTAATAAAAGTAGATATTGGGTGCCACAAATGTGGCCAACCTCGTAGACGACCGTTTCGGGATGATAGTGAGTGGGGCCTGGGGGCATCATCAATCCTGATGAAGCTTTCTTGCAAGTCTCCGAAGCCCAGCGCTTTGGGGAAGCAAACGCCAAGAAAGTCCGACAAAAGTGTTTTGAACAGCATTGGGAATCCTGGTTAGCGCAGAATATCAACATATTGTCTGAACCTGAATACAACGTTTTGCGGCCCGCTGCGGCCTTATAGATAAGCGGGCAGTATGTGTCATGGTGGACTACTATCAAGCCTATGACAACCATACAACATTTTTGACTTTGTGGACCACCACGGTTTAAAAAAATTAACGGCGGGTAGCTACCATGCAGCTACTTATATTAGGCTCAAGGACAGGGATAAATCCATTGACGACTTCTCAGTGCCGTTATCTGGTTATCGAGCTTAAGCTCTGGCTTAAATACATATGTATATATTACTGGGACAAGATAAGAGGTCACACTTCCAACTAACATCCGGCTTAGAAATTTCGAAATGTGTCGAAATCCATGTGCAATTAACAAACGTTACATTGAATAAAAGCGGGGCTGAAGGTGTAGGATATGATACAGGTAATGACATCATCGGCAGTTATCCAATGGCAGAAGGCCGGGAAAACGCAATGATATGAGACTTCCTTTGCGCTTTGCTGGGCAACGGGCTGTCTTCGTCCATATCGTTACCATTCCTCATTGTAGAAAGAAACCTTCCCGAGAGGCCATTGCCATTCGAGAATGGACCCGGGACAGGATGGTCTGGGGACCTTAATGATCGTACATCGAACGAAGAACTGGGGATGTCGTCGTCGGGAAAGTGGTAATGCTTGTCTCCGAGTCTGGGGGGGATGGCAGTGCTATTGCCACTGATATGAGTCTGACCTCTAAATGGTTCGCCAGCTCTCCTGGTATCACAGTCCCTGACAACTTGTTCATGAGACTGGGATTCCAGGTAAGCAAGCCTCCTTCTAAGGGAGTCGACTTCCACGTTGTGCAAATGCCGCAACGCCCGCATCTCTTCTCGTGTCTTTTGTTCTCTGGCATGGGATTCTACACGAAGCAGTCTGACCTCGTCGAACAATCCATTGACCAGCTGGCGGTCCATACCAGAAGCTCCCTTGGTTGAGGAAAGGGCTGAGCTTTCGCACAAGGTGAGCGAGGAACTATTAGTGCCACTCCCCGAAGTCGGACCAGGTTCACTCGACTGCTTGAGAGCCCGCGTCAATGAAATCATTCTTGATGACACGAGGTTGTCGACTACAAGTGTAAGGTTATTTTGGATCTCCGCCGTACAACCGTCTACAATCCCTCTTCCCATCTGGTGACCTTTGTCGTCTCTGAGAGGATTCAACTCGGCTTGAATTGCGACATCGGCTGTGATCTTATTAGCTATTGTCGCAGTAGGCATACGAGTTGAATCGCGTATCGCTCTATCTCGGACTGTGTTCACCTCAGTCTGCGTCCCTTGTTCAATAGTGATGGGCATAGACACCGTCGTCTGAGCGGAGACCTCGACACGGATAGAGTTCGTGCGCTGTGTATTCGAGTCATACGGGATACCGTTGGATTCTGGACCGTTAGTCAAAGAACGAGGCGCCTGCTGAAGAGAATGTTGCGTTAGGTCGAATTCATCTATTCTCCTTCTTTTTGCACTTGTAGCGTTCTCCGATTCCTTCTTCCTTCTCAGTCTTGAAACGCGCTTCAAGATATTTGACGGGGGGACTGGCTGTGTCGGGTCTGTAACGCTGGGAGCAATGTCTGACCTATCCGCCTTTGCGGTCTGAATCGAGCTCTGTTCTGAGCTTTCCGTCTGCGTGACCTGCGCCCTTCGCTTGATTAGAACGACCAGTCCTGATCGACTGTTGGATTGTATAGGAGTTTGTGACGAAGAATTGCCTTGGGAAAGACCCGTCTCCGGTAATGAGGTCGTCTGGCGAATGGCAGAATTCGCGTTAGAGACGGATGGGGAGGGCACCAGTGCAGATGCAGTTCGTGTGGATTTCCGCAGCGTAGAGACTCTAGTCGGGTCGGGAACTTTCCTGGGTAAAAAACGGCCAGATGACGATCGAGGAGTGAACCTTGGCCGCTTATCCAACGAATAAGAATCAAAAGGCTCCGTGGGTCCTTCTACAGATGTGGAACCCATCAAGTCTAGTGGCGGTTTAACCTCTTCATCATCCTCTCCAAAATCCACGTCCGTTAGTTCTGAAACGGAGGTCCAGGCTGGACCCTCATCTGAGATGATGAAAGAGAGCATTTTGCCTTCGAGCGTCCAGGTATGAGCTTCCTTGTTGAGAATAAGAGTCTTCCTAAATTGGTCGGCATTAAGTCCTTGACTGACTTCTTGCTCGGTGAGTACGATGCCGTTCAGCCCTTTGAGGCTCCATCTCTTCCAATCTGTAAAGGCAAGTTAAAAAGGTGTAATATGGTAACGAAGGACGTCGCTACCATGTTTCAGGACATCCCTATTATATTCCTTCGCTTCGTATTTCTTCAAAAAAGTTAAAATACTCGAGGGATCGTTTTGGATCGAACGGTTGTAGAGTCTAGTCAGAAATCTATCGAACATCAGGCATCGCCATCCCTTCTCCATGCCACCTTTGACGCTCTTGACACGTGCACTAGCAAACAAGTTTTCACAGAGCCGGGATATATGGAAGATATTCGTCGCCCGAGCTAACCATTCTTCTCGACCAGCGGAAAGAGCCAACAGCACCGTTTCCCAAAGGTACTTCGCAGCCATCAGAAGGGGGAGTCGATATGCCTGGGGAAGGGAAACCATTTCCGGGTCGTCACCATCCTGAGAACAGAGATTGATATTTACGAAGGGGAAAGATGGCTTGTAATCCCTCGGAGGAACAGAAAACGCGTGTGAATAGAGGTGGGTTAAAAGGGAGTTGGGGGACCAGCGTCTGACACATTTCGATGTGTAAGACCAGTCAAGATCTGCATGGTTGGCTTGTGTGAGTATATTTTCAGGTTGAGAAGGATCCCGGGATGGTCCTGCAACATGGGTGAGAGTGGTAGAACCGAGCTCTAAAGCAGGTTGGGACATAGGAGCGTGTTCAACAGACAGAGTATTAAGCATTGTCTGCTTGTCACCAACCAATGTCTCAACTTTGGTTGCCAACATTGCGACGTTGGAAGGACTGAAAGAGGGCTTCAGACGCGTCAAACGTTTTGATCAATTACAAAAACAAATAAAGAGAAAATAGTACATATACAATTCATGATTCCCAGTACAAATACTTCGCAGTCTCAGAACCTCAGATCATTCTCACATCTGAATATCATTTGGTAAACTCGGGAATGGCAAGATATTGAAGCTCACCACGTCAACCTCTGCCTTGGTTGGATTTTGCATCTGGTCCTTCATCTAGCCACTGGTATCAAGGCCCTTCTCCTTCGGCCAATCTCCCCCCGTCCCATATCTTCCTTTGCCGCTATCAGGCAGGGTGTAGGGCTGCTTTCCACCCTCTCCACTCTCAACAAGCCGATACTCCTCCGTCTCCACGCCTGCCTGACTCCATGGCCCTGAAGGTGGTTCATATGGACGTTGGACAGCATCGGTGTCTGGATCGATTCGGTTTACCTTTTTGTCAGAGGCGGGAGTCGTGTCGACCTCTTTCGAGTATGTGTCGGGAGTGTGGTTAGGTTGCGTTCCTGCGCATCTCCTCGTGAGGGGGAGATGGGAGCCCAAAACGCCAAGTCTGGGTCTGAGAAATCTGCTAGCGGGACTTCGACAAACAATGTACATGGTTCTTATCAAAGAGATCGTGGCAGGAAATGTACAACATTCCGCCAATTATGACGTCAAAACCACTTCATTAACTAAATGAGACATAATACAAGTAAATACATAATTACAAAGAAAATAATCAGGTCATCATGTCAAGGACATACGGTGCATCGATTGGAACTTCCTTTGTGATTTAATTGGAAGGGGAATGCTGTCGATGAATATTGCATTCGAAGATTCGAGCTGAATGGGAGTCCCCGGTTTCGGTGTCATGCCGTCTGGTGATGTATATGGAATTGGTGATGCTGCATCTTCGTAATCGAAGAGATGACCAAGAGGGTGGAATGGTGGTCTCCGGATAATCGTTATATCAGATTCATCTTCGCAAACAGGCCGACTAGAGGGACCAGTCTGAGATGGCGAATGGGTGAGAAGAGATCGCGTATGGCTTTCCAATACACTGACTCTCCGTCGCAGTTCCAACATTTCGAGTAAAGGTAGCCTTCCCTCTGCCCCCACAGTTGCTGTTTCTCTCTGTTTCTCTGCCTCGCGAAAGCCACCCATCAACGAATCTATCTCTTCTCGATGTCGTTCCCTTAATAACTCAGTATCTCTTCGGTATTCTTCCTCTGTAGCCCTCATCTGCTCCTTGAGGGAAATCACCTCTGCCCGGTGTAATCGAGCAATTGACTCGATCCCCTCTTTACTCCTCTGTTGACACCTTTGTACCTCCTCCTTCATGGTATTAAATTCGCTGAGAAATGAACTGACGAGCGGCAATTCGCAAGGAGATTCGGTGTTCAGCGCTCTCCCCTTGCCCTTCACGTCGTTGTTATCGCCACCACACATGCAGTCAAGGAGGTCAGCCAAGTTCCGCATCATAGACGTCATGAGTCGCGTGGCGGATGGTATAGTACCAGGAACCAGTTCAGTTTTCAGAATATCTGGGCAGGTCGAAGCACTTGTAGGTGGAACAGATGGGAGGTCAACCATTGTGGCTTCCGGAGTCAGAGACTGCCTTGCAATGGAATCAGTAGTTGAATCCTGCATAATGCCGTCTGGTTTCTCGACTTGACATTCCCCTAAAGCATCTTTCCTTTGGTCTAGAAGTGTTGAATGCTCCTCAGGTACCACAGTGGCGACCTCTTTGTCAACGCGAACCGGTGGATCGTTTCCAGCTGTAACATAAAGCCCTGTTTGTGCAATCCTCAAGTTCGGAAGTTCTTGTTTCAACCGCTTATCAAGCTCAACCACCTGCTCCTCGAGTTCTCGTCCCTTGAAAATCGTAACGTATTTCGATAACAGCGATGAACACTCCACGACAAGTTTCAGATGCTCCTCCATACTGAACGACTCGTCTCCATCAGCGAACCGGTCTGACGAGGATAAGGGATGGCGCTGTGGAATAAAAGTGCCTTCACCGTCAACCGTGGTTAGAATCGAACCGGACTGAATTGGTTGGCCGCGAAGTAGGCCGCGCAGAAGGAGTATTGCGCATCGGACCTTGATTTCTCTCGGATCGGAAAGGAGGGATGCCAACATTCCATGTAAATTTTCAAGACGGTCATTTGTCGGGACGGGGTCATCAACATCCATGTGATCAATGTGCATTGGGAGTGACGAAGAAGGTGGAAGGCACGCTTGCGGAACAACTCCGGTGAGGGGAGATGTCCCCGTATCTATCATCGAGATCCTAGGTTCTGTGCTTGCCGACCCCTTCGGGTGATCACCATGCTGATCGACAGGGATGCTTGGACCCACAACATCCGGGGTGAAAATATGCGAGGAAACACTACCATTCACCCCAAATTCGGCTGCTGGGAAGTGGTCGGAACTGTCCTTCCTAACAGCTCCGTCAGGTGCCTTCTCCACATCCTCATTTTTGGACTGATCCACTACAGTGCCCTCTGAAAGAATCAACGCATTTGCAGCTGAATCTTCTTGACTATTAGAGTTTGAGGAGCTGCCAAACGTTGGAGTGCCAGTCTGTGGAGATGGAGGCGTGGGTGGTGGTGGTGGTGCAATGTGCCTGGCTGATTCGAGCCCAGAGGCAGAAGGCGTGGGTGTTGACTCAGGGCATTCAGAGATCGATAAGGCTTCAGCGCCTGAAGACGAGGTTTGTGACGTGATGGCTGTGGCAGAGTCAGAAGATCCAGAGCTTGCAGCAGCAAGGCGCAATGGAACGGACGTCTGATCAGTAGTTCCAAGTACTTCTGGTTCGCTGGTGAGAGTCGGGGTACTTGTTTTGACGGACGGAGATGATGGCATGATGACTCCGCTTGGGATGTCCTGAGCCTTTGTGGTTGCAGGGATGACCCTGAAATCGGTTGCAACCGCAGGAGGGTTACAACTCTGACGTATAGATTGACTATCCTTTGTGCCACTGGTGGTTGGAATTTTAACAACGGCGGTAAGCGGCGAGGTGTTGGAAGCTTGGCCAAGACGAGAGGTCGAGTCGGGCTTCGAAGGTAATTGGCTGGCTTTAGTTTTTGAGTTTCTTGGACCCTTATAATCGTCATCCTTTGGGTCGTCACCATCTTCAGAGCTACTACTCCCTTCATCATCACTCGATGAATTAGATGAACATTCTGAAGACGTATTGGATTCAAGACTCCGTCCTATATCACGATTTTTGAACTTCTCCAGGTAGCCACCAAACTAAACGGATTAAATTTAGTCCGGGTCTGATACGAAATGATTCTGACCTACTGAGGAAGATTTCTCAGAGCTTTTTTTCGGCCTTTTGAAACCCATAGCCTTTCTATCCTGCCCAAAGGTGAATATATGGTCGCAATATTGATAATATAATACACTTACGGCCTCTAGTACCCAAGATGGTGGAAAGGTTTTCCAAGCCTGAAAATTTACAATGTAAATCTCAAATTGCTAGTAGTCATGAGTGTCCTTACCGCCCTTCTAATCCTTTTTACATGCTTCCGCCCTTGGTTTGAGACGGGTGATCTGGATCGTTTCTGACGGACAATAGGGGATGTCGAGCTTTCAGCCTCTCCGGGAGGGCGGTCAGTGGCGACAGCATCCGAATGGCTCCCAACCACTCTCGAATCCACGATCATGGGGGCATGAGCTCTAATTTCAGAGGATGGGATTTCCGGTTTATCAACAGTAGGTAGATTATCGCCAGAAACCTCGAGTCGTTCTCTCTTCACCTCGATCGTGTTGTGGGAAGGTGTCCCAGTACCCAGACGAACATCAAATAATTTTTCAAGTTGAGTGATCGTGGCGCCATTTGAATTTGGCTGGTCTTCAATGACAATGGGGTGTACGTTACTCGTCGAGACCAAGGGATCAATGGAAGGTTGTGAATCAGGGTGTCCTGTTGATGAAAGTGGGAGGGATTCATCCCAAACCCATGTACCCTGTGGATTTTTCGATAGGCCCTGCATGAACTGCTGGGCGGTGATGCCCTTGTGAATTTGATCCTTGGTTAATATGAATCCTTTATGGCCCTTAATTGCCCAACGAGCCCAATCTGCGAAGTCCCATGTAAGTTATCAAAATTTGCAACAAAGAAGCCATGTTGGCCCACCATGTTTTAATATGTCGCCATCATACTCGTCGTCATCAAATTCCTCCCAAAACTTCCGGATGGACCATTCACGACTGACGAACCACCGATGATAGAACCTCGTGAGCACTCTATCGAAAGTGGCACTCCTCCACAACCTATCAATTCCCTTTGCACCAGTACCGCCAGCTTGCATCTGTGCCTCCGCCGCCTGAATAAGGAGACTCTCACACAACCTACAAAGGTGTATGATATCAAACTTATATTCCTCCCACTCTTTCTGAGGGTCTGGTGACGTCAATACAAGTTTGAGGGAATCCCACTGAAATTTGGCAACGAACATGAGCGGTACTCGGTAACCTCGTGGCAGGACGACGTTTGTACCATGGCGAGTCGTAACGTGGAAAAGCGAGATAGTGGAATTGGCTTCGCGGGGAGGAATGGAAAACGCTTTAGAGCACAGATACTGGATAAGAAGATTCTGGGGAAAGTCCTTGTCGCCGATATATCTAAGCTCCTGAGGGTGCATCCAGGGGTGAGGGTTTGATTGTGTAATCATATTTTTTCGTCTCGGAGTACTGTCGCCAACGTTGGGGAAAGTACCCCTGGATGCGGAAATCCCTGTATCCCACGTAGAGGGGACCATGGGTTTTGGCGTATCCGATGAGCGCTTTGGGCGTGTCGACCGCCTTGTAGATGATGATGGGGAGGTGACGGTGGAGGGATCAGGAGCGTTGGACATGTGGAAAATATGGTTTAATGAAAGAGGCAACGTCGTCCACAGACAGGAGAAGTCCTTCAAATCAAAGGGAAGTTGGAAAACGGAATGAGTTGCTTTGGTTTTTCGTCAAAGTCCAAATTTGTCTTGGTGGGACGTTGCCAAACATTTGTCCCAACCTATCAATTCACAGTCACTTGGAACTAAGCTTACACGAAAGCATCTCCAGCGAGTTGTACCCTGCACGAGACGAATGTACTTGCCGTGCGACTCGATCTCAACACGAAAATCTCCTTAGGTTTGACCCTCTTAACCAATGCAATAGTGCGAGTACTTAGAGGGCGGCTTTGTGTGACTCAGCTCAAGACTTTCGAGTGTGGCTTTATGAGCCCCAGGTTCAGCTATCGGTGGGGAAGATGGAAGTACTTCTATTGGACTGGACGGCAAGGTGTTTATCGAGCCATGGAACCTTTCAATGTATCATGCGAACCAAATGATATGCACCAAGTTCAAGGTAGGTCCGCGGCCGTTGCATGTGGCATCCTTTGGCTGATCATCTGCTTTCAAGACCCCTGCTTATGACGCTTTCGAGCGGTTTTGAATGAGATTGGATGAAAGCTGTCAGGGTCACGAGTGATTTTTCCTGCTCCACGACGTTCATGTCCGAATACTGGGGATTGAATTCCAGATGAGAACAGGATCGGACTCTTGGCCAGGATCGGACTCTTGGCCTCAGTCGCGAAGAATGCTTAGTTTACTGTTTCTGCCTGGCGTGAGGGCACACTCTAGAGTCCATCGTGAAATGATTGTTCCGGTTGAGCAAGAATTCAATCCAAGAACTCTCAAGCTTGCTCGGAAGCGAATAAGATCGGGTATAAAGCTGGTCATAGAACCAGATGACTTGCAATCCTGGTCTTATTCTCCCGCCCTCATCTTCAAAGTCGGAGTCGACATGGCCCACAACACCATTTCATCTACGAATAGGCAGACATTAAGCGTTGATCCCCAGTCGCCTCAAATTCCTATTCACGACCCATACCTTGGATTTCCAATGGTGGCATCTCCTGGAGTTGATTCACAAGCCTCGCTTTCCACCGAGCCCACCGTGCCACCCTCACATGCCAACCGCACGCTTGTTCTTTGCTTCGATGGAACAGGTTTGTTTACTTTGTGACACATTCAAGCACTATTCTCATTATTTGCAGGCGATCAGTTTGATGACGATGCAGGTGGATTTATTTACTTTTCTAACAGCGGCTTACTTCTTTTCTAGAATTCAAACATTGTCAATTTATTTTCAATGCTGAAGAAGGATGACCCCAGAGAGCAACTCGTCTACTATCAGGTGAGGACGTGCTGGTCCTAGTATCCACTGTTTTTCAAGAATTGTTGCGATCTAGGCAGGTATTGGGACGTACACCATCCCGCAGATTGCCAAGCCTATGATGGCAAAATTGCACAAGGCCCTCGATAGCATGGTCGGCGTTCATTTGAACGCCCATGTGATGGGTATGTGCTGTCTTGATGTTCATGTCTAGAATTCTTACCATAAATTAGGAGGGTATGAATTCCTTATGCAAAATTGTAAGTTCCAAACACATTTGGTCGAACCAAAAGGCCTCGACTGAGGCTGCCCAACCTAGATGAAGCAGGAGATAAAATTTTTCTCTTTGGTACCTTCTATTCATCGAAGAAGGGACATAACTTCTAACTCCTATCTTTCCAGGATTTTCGCGGGGTGCTTGTGCGTATGAATGTTCATATTTTTTCATATCCTAATTGTCAAATTGTCAGATACTGCGAGGGCACTGGCAGGAATGTAAGTCACCTTATAAAGCACCAATGATCGGAATCCGACTTTGACATGATCATCTTTGTGTAGGATTCACAAGGTTCGGAGCAAGCTGTTTTTCATCGTTTATCCTCAATTATCCATCCTAGGTCGGGTTGCTGCCAAAATGCAATCACCAGCAAGTTCCATTTGCATACAAAATGTATTCCCGCAACGACGAGACGGGTTGGCGGCAGAGCGCTGCTTTCAAGAGAGCTTTCTCTATTGATGTCGATATCGACCTCATAGGTGTCTGGTATGTATAATAACTATTCAAGCACAGAATGCGACTCAGAGTGTTAAATCAGGGACACAGTCGGGTCTGTTGGGATGATCCCCAAACGGCTGCCATTCACCACTTTTAATACGCATGTTAAGGCCTTCCGTCATGCCCTTGCCTTGGACGAACACCGTGTTCGTTTCAAACCTAATTTCTTCAATCGACCTACACATGAAGAACTCGAACTTGGCCTCAAATGGGGTGAAGTTCCAAAAAAGGTAGACCATAAACCCCATCGGCGGAAGACTTTGCGCGAGCTTGAGCGACAATACAACCGAGGGGGTTCCCACCAGACGGATGTCAAAGAAGTGTGGTTCGCTGGATGCCATTGCGGTACGTAGCCCTGCTGGGAAATTGTTCCGCAATTAATCTTCATCAATTAAGACGTCGGTGGTGGAGCGGTGAAGAACGAAATTCGAAACAATCTCGCACGTATCTCCCTTCGATGGATGGTTCGCGAATGCTTCAAGTTGAATACCGGCATATTGTTCCACCGAGATACATTTAAGGTGATCGGACTTGACTATACCACACTTTGGCCTGTCGTAAAAGATCGTCCGAACCCGATAACTTCTTTTTCTGGCGGACCTCCTGCTTTGTCGCGACCCCTTCTTACTATGGGACTGAAAGGTGCCATCGAGGATGCTAACGATTTCGTAAGTGAGGAGGAAGAGGACTTGGCCGATATTCTTAGTTCCATCAACGACATGCTGAAAATATCCAAGACGTGGTGGATTCTGGAATACATTCCACAAAAAATTCGGTTCCAGAAGGACGATGATTCTTGGGTTCAGAAATTATCGTGAGCAGGTCTTATGTCTGTTTTAATACGGTGTCCAATTAACCAAAAAGGATCAATCGCGGTCGAGGTAGAGTCATTCCGAAGCAGAAGGCTGAAGGAGTTTTAATGCACCGAACGGTGGAGATGCGAATGAACCTTGTGAAAGACGAGAAGGGACGACTTTATCATCCCAGGGTGAGACTTATCCCAAACGCGAAGCTCACTTTGGTTGGTTGAGTATGGCACTCTGTCAGTGTTCGCCTTTGTGCACACAGATAAAATTTGACTTTATTTAGATTTTCATGAAATAAACCAGCTTTCATTTACAATACCAATTCAAATCTAGAATATCACCAGTGAATTACTAAAATACACTCAATACAAAGAATCAGGAGCGATATTCTGCACCACAATCGCCGATGGTATCAATCATGTTACTACCTTGTGAACGGTTCAAGACCTCTTCAATGGCCGCATGGTCCTGTTTTGTTAAGCTGAAACCGAAAGCCATCCTGTTGTCATCCATATGCTCCGAGATCCCCAATCGTACCCCTGAACATGATAATAAAATTACGTTGAGAGAATAATCAGTAATTAAGCTTAAGACGCACCTATGAGGATAGCACCGACGAAGGGCTGGTCCAAGACCCATCTTGTTGCGATATTAGAGATACTCCTCCCATGAAGATCTCCTATTTTACGGAGGACGAGGAGCAACGATTGAAATAGATCCCAAGTTCCCCAAACCCTGATAATCACGTCCAGATACTAATACTGTTGTTAAGTTGCGCTCACAAGACAATGGTTTGAGGAGTCTCACCTTTCTCAAAGAAGGTGTTAGTCCAGCCTCAGAATAACGTTCCGGTTCTGGCTTCCCGAGCCATTTGTCTGATAGTAAACCGCCGCACTAAGGGATTCGATAAGGTGGTTTATCGACAATAGAATGATACAATACCAGCGTGCCATAGGTTAGCAATTTGAGATCGTGTTTCTGGCAGACTTCGGCCATTCCATATAGAGGGCGAGTGTCAATGAGTGAGAACTCCATGATTATCACAGGTGAGAAATGGATTTTCCACAGACCCAAAGTACTCACTTGAACTTGGTTCGAAACAACCACGCCAGATCCTAGCCGGGTGCAAATTTCGTCCGTGTGGACAGTGTCAAAGTTGCACAACCCAATGGCAGAAATGTGACCCTCTTCCTTCAGGTCGGCAAGATGTTGTAAAGAAGACATATAGCCGTGATCTGAGTAATCTTGCCAATAAACCTGAGGGTGATTCAGAGTATGTTCAGACAAAGAAATTTTACACATACCTGTAGGAAGATTCGTCGTGTTTGCATGCGCTGCACTCGCTCACGCACAACCGAAAGAATATACTCTCTGGTTGGTTCCACGGTTTCAAAAGCGCACCACTTTGTTGCAGCAACGATTTGGTCTGCATATTCCGAAGATTTGTAGAATTCTCCCTGGTGATTGTTTACAATTGAGATGGGTTGATCTGAACTGTTGATACTCACAAATAGAATTTCCGCACTGCCATAGTGGTCGGCTGTCGAAGGTGAGCGATTGAGGATTTGTAGATCGAGGGAGAGAGGCTCACCCTAGAAACAAGGTTTGAAAGGGATAAAGATAAATAGTTGGAATGCGCTGACAAATCCTGAACGCACCATGTCTACATGACATCAGCCGCAGGGCTTGGTGAGTACGATGATGGGACTGCGTACCAAAACCATTGTAACCCATCTCAACATGCCGCTTCATCGCTTCAATGACCTTAGATACTTTTGCAGTTCCCCATTCTTGACTCGATAATTGCCATAAGCCAGTCCAAATACGTGAGGACACAAAGGGTCCAAGGCGGAAGCATTCGACAGCTGGAATGGGAGAGGGCATTTGTGTCGTTCACTAGAAACGCAATCCGTCTTTATAGCCGACATGAGCCCGAACCCGGTGAATAAATGTTGGTCAGATGTACATATCATGATGGCATCTTCAGTACGCCGTGTATCACCACGGGTGAGTCAGAAATACTACAGCCGGTTCATCAGGGTTCATCTCATAACTATTTTTGTCCAATGCGCAGATGGCAATCCTGGTCTCTTAACCGGTTGTTGGGCGGCTACGAATCTACAAAATTTACACCAGATATTCTTTCGAGGAATCAGATGGTGATTTCTTCTGATCTACCTCTCCGGCCTCCTAAACGGATACCCCATCACTTTAACAGAAAAAAAACTATATAACAGAGCAGTTGTTGATGTCCTCACCCTAAACCACCTTCCATCATCTATTGGAGACTCAATTCATTGCTACTCCCTCAATGACTGTCGCGGAAATTTCTAACAAACGTGCAGATGTGCGCCCTGCAGTCAACCATTTGTGAGCCCATTCGTTGTACCGGTTGTATTCACCTTGATTTGATATTGTCATCAGAAATCTCATGCTCGACACTTTCATTGCAAACGCTACGCCTGAGGAGTAGATTCTTTGCTTCTTCTGTGGAAAGGATCTAACTCCTACCATATAGCCTTCGATCGATCATACGCAACCTCCTTGTCACCGGTCCACCTGGTATCATTCCTGCATTCACCGATGCAGCGCGTAGCCGTTTATGTCAAACGAACTACAAAGTCAACCCTGGTATTCTCTTTCGCAAGCAAACGCTTGATTCACCCGCAATCCCCCTACCACACTTGCATGACGTGTTGAGGCACACTCGATCCCTGTTTGGTGCAGGACTAGGTGTTATGAGCCTATCGCTGTTAGCATCCGTAGTTCGCGCGACCATTGGACTCCGCTGGGAAGAGGAAGGCGAAGTGGCGGACTTCCTTGCCATTATCGATTCTGATATCACACAAGCCATCCAGGTAAGTGATTGAATCATTTCAATTGAGCATCGTCCTCAATTGCAGTACAGAGCTGTAAGGAGGAGCATAAAGCGAGGCGAGTTGCAGACACCGCTGTAGCACGTATAGCTATAAGCGATTTGCGAAACGCGCTCGACGAAAGCTTTGCCGACGTTGAATCGTGGGGTGGTGAGTTCGGCTTCGAACGATCGTTGTTAAGTTTGGAATACTGGCAGATTTGATTTGGGGTTCCGTGTGTAATTTCTCGTCAAACCCTAGTAGGAATCCCTTACGGTCACTTTTCCGAATCCCACCAAAACTATTCTGTCCGCTCACATCGCTTATTATCATGGGGCATTTGAACGATTGGCAAGAAAATGGAATGGATTTATGATCGGTATGAGCGCGGCCAAAGTGGTGTTCAATCGGAGCGTCCCGGAGTGATAAGTCCTTTTCACTCTGGAGATTTGTACATTGTAAAAGCTCCACAAAATCGACAATGTCAACATACCCTTTTTAGTCCTGTTGGCAGTGATGAACTCGAGGCACTCCCGAGTTTAGAAACTTAGGATATGTATATAGACCTCACCAGGAGATATCTTTTTTTCGATTCGGAATCTAATGATCCTCGGATTTGGATTGGAAGGAACACAGAAATCAATGGAAGGGGATGGCCTTGTTTCCGAATTTAAGATGGGCCGATATCCCGAACAGTTTCGAGAATCGAACTCCCATGCCAACGTTGACTGACTGGCTACTCTCCCAAACTCAACAGTTCATTATAGTACACAGAAATAATCGCTGTCTGTCTACATGTCAATGAATCATCCGAAATTTCTTCAGATCGATGTTATACCATTTTCGGATACAACCAATAATCTGACTTCAAGTTACATAACCAAGTTTCCATGATTTTTTTTTTTGACTTTGGCGGGCATTAACATTTCGGTGACATATTTCGGAGGTGGGACAGCTGTCCAACGGGTTGACAAATAACCCATTGAGAAATTTCAAATTTCCTCGTAGAAACAATCATCGGGTCATAAAGTACAACTGAACTTTGCGACGTGTTTCAAAACACAACATCATTCTGTTGACCGCGGACCCGCTACGAATTCCAAGTGGTGTTACATTTGCGGACATGCCAATTTGGTATCTTATATTTTTCGGGGACAGTTCCAACTTCGGATTCAGATCCAAAAGTGAAATATAAATTCCCATGGGGTTTTGGATCCGGCAAATTTCTGTATGTACATACTTACAATGACTCGAGTTACCGACAGCTTATTATGTATATTGATCGCCAAGATTTGAACCCGGTGTTTTTCAAGCTTGACAACTCACCCTGCCACCTGCTGCCACTCCCTATGATTTGCCATGAGTTTTGCGACATCGGTACACATACCAAACCAGTTCTACTTCTAGTAAAGTTCTAAATTATGTACTGAAATTACTGAGCCACCATATCATCCTAGTTGACTTGAACTCGTTCATTAAAATACTTTCAAGATTTTTTGAGTTTTTCGGCCAGCTACTGCCAATGTTTTTGGGTGACGGTTAAGATTTTTTGTTGTCGGAGTAAACTCGGCTCGTGTAAATATGTTCATTGATTCAAAATAACGCTATTCCGGTGGTTCAATGTGGTCGGATGTACGGGGTATTGCGGAATGCTGAAAAAGGAAACGAATATCTTTGATCTGCAAATTCCGGAGGTAAATCATAGCTGGTTAGACAAGAGTTCGGACTGGATAATCTTAGATCTAGCATGCAGCAGTGCCACGTCTGGCTGATGGATCCAAACTTGATGATGTTGCAGCTCACCTCATTATCGCAACATAAACTTGCAGTGCGGATGGCGAACTCATGTTCCCTTGATCATGATTGTTGGTCTCTATGCCTACCAAAAGCAAAGTTCAGGTCATCGGTTTCAAGTTGGTGGGAGGCCCAAACGAAACCCGTATCTGTCGAATTGTTTTGGCATTTTGTAAAATTTGGTTAAGACGGATACGGATGACCTTCAGGGTTGTGTGGACATGACAACTTAATCAAGATGCTCGAATGCCATACCACCCCCCCCGACTTTGTCTGCCAATATTTATCTTGTGTTTACCTGATCCATTCTCCAGTAGCGGGAGTACGGACTGTTGGAGAGCGGACCTAGGTTTGTTTAAGGAGAGGTGGTCAGAAGATGCTTACTAAAATTCTGGGACCAGGCAAAAAAGGTGCTAGCACAAAGGGTGCTGGCTCCATTCTACTATGTGAATAGGTCCTTGGAAGCCCTATGTTGGATCGAAAACCCAGAAAAAAGACAAGATTCAAAAGATGGAATAATCAGTCTGATAACAGCAAGGGAGGTTGTACCGCTGCCGTGTTGTGGAGATTATCCTGGCCTTAGGTGATTGTCACAATTGGACACATTCTACCGTATTTTCTCGAGTCAGAGAATACAAATTTATTTATCAGAATCCAGAGCCCGAGAACAACTTAGAGTCTCAGAAATTTAGAGATTCAGATAGCCTCCAACAGAGGTTAAGTGTTCTGCAGTAAGGGCCTATCGAAATGGAAAATGCTGTATAGCGGGCCACCAGGCCCAGGTCATGTCGAAGACAGTCGAGAACACCAATGGCGAAGGTTGGAGGCACATGTGAGGCCTTTGTCAAAATTCGACGGTATCATCTAAGGTAAAGCGGTTGTTCCGAGCCGGTACTGAGCATTCCGTATGACATGTAGATGGTTCCGAATTGAATTACCATAGATTCAAACAACAATCTCGAGGTTGATAGCCATACGCACTGTCTTAGTTGTAGATACTACTCAGGGCAGCTGAAGCTCGAGAATTTATTGTTCCTGATCTTCCCGAGGTAGTACTGGACGATGTCCTGGCGATGCTAGGCACCGAATCAGCAAGTGTATCTAGGATACCCTTAGGCGTCAGAAGCGGCGGTGCTGAGCTGCGACTGGCTAATCGGTAAAGTTACCCCGTTTATGATGTAGGGAAACAGCAAAGTCACCAGAGAGTTTGATCTCAGCAACATCCTCAATGGTGCCGCATAGGTGAAGAGGTTCGATGGTGGCTTGATGGAGTAGTCTTCAGCGTCAGGCAAAGTAGTACGCATCGCTCAATTGTGATTATTCCAAGTGCGTGAGATGATCTCCTGGGTGATCAATATTACTCCACCTACACGATCATGAATGCACCGATGTAAGCGTCAGGAGTGACGACGGTGAAAATGCCAAGCCAGCGGCATATGTAGCCCGGGTGTTCGTCTGTGTCCTCTCCTCTCCCATCGCTCCTTCTGTAACCGTCTCTGCTGCCCCGGCGACGAGGCCTTCAAACTCCGAGTTCTTAATGATCTTTGGGTGAAGTAAAATCCCTTCACCATCACCGAAATCAACTCGCCAAGAACCAAGGTAGGTCAACGGATTTGGTTACATGTTTCCTAATATAGGGAGCGTCTTTTCCATACCGGGATTCAATATTCAATGGTTACGATTGTGGGCCACATTTTGCACATTTCATGCAATGAAGCCCGAGTTTTATATAATTGAGTCCAGTGTTCAGTGGATTTGGAATGCCAGCGTCTTCTAAAGTTCGCAATCCAGTATCTGGCCCTTCGGGTTCAGCCTGAGAATCGGTCGGCATCGGACCTAGTCTGTACAAAGCCCGAGGTCCAAAAATATTTGAGAATATTTGTCACTTATTTGTTCGATGCTGTAAGATCTCCTGCGATTGGAAAAGCTTCCTTAAAGAATTTACAGCCCAAAGCCCAGCAAGTATATTTGCTCATTGTTATCATATGATAAATTGATGTACCTGAAGGCAGCCGCAGACTTTTGTATCCTTAATACATCAACCATGGCAGTTCCGAGATACCCAACACAGCAATACCTAGGTGGTGACTTCGTGGTTTCTGCAGGATGCGTTCTCTTTCGCCACAACCCCTCACCCTTGTCGAACAAGCTCGAAATCTGTATCCTCCACCACTTGAAGCGTGATGCCTGGCTTCTACCCAAGGGGAGGAAGGACCAAGGGGAAACGATAGAGCAGGCTGCAGTGCGGGAAACATACGAAGAAACGGGATTTAAATGCAGGCTTTGGCCTCAAAGAATGCCCACCAGAGCGCCCGCTGCTGGTGTCAATAATATCTTTACCACGCAGATTGTCGATGACCTGGTCGAACCCATTGGAATCACGATTCGAGATTTAGGCAAAGATGACATAAAGATTATCTTTTGGTTTATTGCAAAGGCAGAGGACGGTGTGGAGAAGGTGCACGGAACACAAATGGAGAGCGAGGACTTCGAATCGACGTTCATGGATGCGCAAGAGGCAGTGGAGAAGCTGACATTTGAATGCGATAGGGATATTGTGCGACGCGCTCTTTCATTAGTTGTTGGCAACTTCACCACTTGATATGTAATATGTCACATCTGAAGTACAGATAGAGTATATAAATTCTAAACGTACCCATTCCTTTCTTCCGCGTTCCATTGTCTGTCATAATTATTGCGTCTGTTTCTTGTCGTCGTGATTACAGCTGATTGATAATTCCTACTCTTCAGGAAACATAGTTAATTTTCTGTCTCATGATTTATGTTCGTAATACACATTGTTCTGTTTCTGTCATAGTACGTTGACAGCCAGATTTTTTTGCTCGAAAACCATCCTCTAATTCAAAATGGAGCATCTACCAGCTTAAATACCCGGTAGCGAGCGTTGCCGTTTTACGGCCCTAATAAAACAGAATTTTCTTAACCATATAAAGCAGAACAGTCATGAAAATATCTCAACGACCTTAGGTTATCATCTAGCAAATAATAAATGGGGTATCAAGCTGTAGGATAGGGAGTTATAGTTTCTCGTGTTGCAGAGCGTCCATTGCTGCAAGTGTACGCATATTGAGAGAATTCTACAGACCTTCGTGAGACATAGCAGGAACAGACCTCAATGAGAGCGTACCTCCAGGCTGTATTTAGTTTTCTTACCGCTTGGACCAACCTCAAGGGGTTTACCAGAGAGAACGAGTTCAAACTCATGGCGGGCAGCATCCCCTTCATCCTGGCATCCTAGAAGGCGGCCATACTCGTAATCTGCCAAACGTTAAAAACGATTTCAGGAAACGAAGGTGTAGCACAAACGGGCATAATAAACCAAGTAATGGTCCAACTGAATCTTTGGCCCATGTTCAAACACCAAGCCGAATGCTTCCTTTGCCATATATTCGGCAACTTCTTTCGCGATCTTGACAACTTCATTGGGATCGATTTCGGCGTTGGGATCCTGTGTAGTATTTAGCCTCTAGTATATCGCGACCTCAAAATGGAAGTCCTCACCGGATACGCGACATAACGCAAACAGACACCCCTGAGGAACATGGCTAGGCAGTAATCGTCCCAGTATCCCCCATTACCGTTGGAGTACTCAATCTCCTTCTTCTTTTCGTCTTTGTCTTCAAATTTTTGGAGCTCAGAAATCAAGGTGTCTATTTCAGGGAGCATTTTCTCAGCTATAACCGATCGTGGCGCTTCAGCGATTCCATGGAAAATATAAGCCATCTCCAAGCCAGAAAGCGCAAGCCGATTGCCTTGCATCTGGAATTTGCGTGCCTTTCTGGCTACGAATTTCTGGAAAAATATAAGACGAGTTTTCAAAATAAAAAAAAACCGAGATCGAACCTCCAATGGGATGCTCTTTCCTGCAATTTTTTGTCTAAGTGAGGGTACCCTATTCATCAACTTTGAGGCTTCCGTTTTCATGCCATCATTGTTCGCACAAAGCTCGAGCAAACACACACCCATGCCGTACGAGTAGATAGCCTTCGACCACTGTCGATAATGTTAGTCAATCCCTGGTAAATGGAGGATGGGTGAAGAGTACCGTTGCTTCAGCTTCCAAAGCTCTCCAATACTTAAGACTCGCATCCAGATCCCAAAGAGCTAGATTGGCGACGGCGATTTCCCAGAAACTAATATGGTGCAAGTTACGATATTGGTTTTGTGATTCCATGGCTTTGGTGTAGTATTCGATCGCTCTCCGAGGTTGTGACCGGCAAAGAGCAAGACGACCGGCACCGAAAAGGAAGAAGACACCTGAAATGATATGATTGTCGATCAGGAAGATAGACTTCTGAGTAGGCGTGTCCACTTGCCTTTCGGGTATCGTTTCAAGTTCCAGTTCAAAATTTTACTAGCAATTTTGATATCGATGCCCTCGAAAGTGAAAGTGGAGAGGACCAGATGAAAAATCAAGATGCACATATCGCATATTGAACGCCTTAGCCCTTCCATTGCTGGAAAAAAAGTGAGCGGCGATCAAAATACCTGTGTTTCTTCAGGCTGACGAAGACCAAACGCTCACCTACACTAACGCGTGGCTCATCCTCGCCTTCAACCCAACCACCGGCCTTCATCAACAGCTCCAATCCAACCTTCCTGTCACCTTTATATCCAAACATCTCCACCAACGTTGCAAGTTTTCCGGGTATCAAACTCAAGATAATATTGCACATGCCAACTCCAAGATATACTCCCGACCGGAAGTGTTCGTCGATGGATGTGTCGATTGTACCAAGGCCTTTTGCAGCAGCTTCCGCGTCCATAGCATCAAGGTACTGCCCAAGTTGTCGGTATATAGCGACAGTCGTCCGCATATTGAGTCTGAAGGACCGGAATGTTGAGCTCCAACATCGTGAAACGAGGCAAAAAGAAAACTCACGCCTCCTTGATAAAAGCGAGCCAGTCTCCCGAGAAAACAACACCCAACAGCGCCTTCTCGTAGAGAGTTTCTGCATACATTAATTCAGCATGACGTTCGACATCGGTCATGCTCTTGATGAAGCCAACGCCAGATGTATGAAGTGACGAAACGACATATCCTGCTATGGTGGAACCAAGAAATGCTTGCTTCTTCCGATGCAAATTGGCGATATGATTTCCATGTTTTGTATGCGCGATTCCTGCCAGCAGATCCTACATGTAGAATAGTGAAGATTAAAATTCGGAAGAGGCAACCAGTGTGTGTGCAAGAAAGAAAACTCACATCGTCTTCGTAACTCATGAGCGCCTTGACGCATTGAATCAATCCATATCCCGTTGCAAAATACAACCTCTCCTTCTTTGCATCATTTTTATCGCAGAACTCCTCGCTCTCGAGCATCTTACTTTGAAGAAAGAGGTCCAGTGCATAACATATCGGCGGCAGGTCGAGGAGAGCGTAGGTTGGGTTATAAGGTTGCTTGACGACAGGTGGCCCCGACCACGATTTGTAAGATGGCGGTCCCTTCTCGGCGTCTACAACAGTCAAATCCGCCTTCTTTTTAGATAGACTTGATGTCATACCTATATCCGCTGACGTAGCAGGTGTAAGGAGACTCGAGTCTGTTGAAGGAATAGGAGGAAGCAGCGAGTCAACTCGACTGCTGCTACTGCTGATTGACGACTTGTCCGATACTTGATTAACTGGCGTCGATGAAGAACCAAAGAAGAAGTTGTTAAAACCCATCTTCCAGTGGCTCGCAAACTTCGAATCCGAGCAATTGATGTGGACGGGTCGAGAGCTCAACTGGGAGTGATGCGGTTTAGTTCTTAGTGAATAACACTGCCCAAGCATTGCCACCCGCAGAATGATGGGCATATAATTTTTAGACAAACAGTACTTCAGACACTGCGAATAGGTAAATTATAGAAGTCGTAGAGTACAATCCAATGCTGAGAGAAGAACAATCAGTGTTCATGCCATACCCCATACCTCTAACCCAAGGCACTCAAATTTCGCGGTTCTTTGGTTCTCCAGGACACAACCAGTGCATAGCGGTTCGTTGTCAAATGTTGGACAAGATGCAGAAGAGCCCTCGAATAAGGTATCGTCCAGGTATAGACCATAGTGTCCGTCCCTATGATTAATTAGTCAAAAATGAACATGGGACGAGCGACCGTGCACCGACCCTCCGCCAAAAGATATGTAATCTGGTTCACATAGCGCGACATAATTATTCTTTCCAGTCGCCTTGAAAACTTTAAGGATTCCGTCGACATATTTCCAGAGGAAACTACGAGACTGAATCAGAGAAGTAGGAAAGTCTCTCAACAACAGGACGTACGACTCTCCTCCACCCGAATAACCTTTACCTTTATTTAACTTTAATCCTTCTGATATCCATGCTCCAAATATTGCTCTATGTTTTTCTTCCGCTCCACCATCCTTTATGGCTAATAACATTCCTTTGCTGATACCAAGATCCCCCGGTACCAGCTTCTGTGACAGATGCGCCTCACAGCGAGAGTAAAGTGTGTTGAGCGAGATTCCATGCTGGTCGAGAGAATATACGAGCACCCATGAACGAGGAAGGCGTGAGAGTGCTGGGAGATGAGTATGCAACTGAAATGGCATGAGACCGATCCTTCTTGTGTATCATTCGCAGAAACGTACCATCGAGGCTAACTCGGGAATTAAAACCGAATCAGATGATACCCTCCGTCCAACCAGTTCAATAGTTCCAACCTTCTTCTCAATGAGATCTCCCATCCCACCTACACTTCCGATGTCAGTAGGTGACGTGGAAGAAAGACGCCTTCCATGACGGTTATATCCGCTATCATGATCTTGCCAATCGGCTGTATCCGACCCCATCTCCTGAGTAATAAGCGGAGTTGTTCTTACTTCTCGTTCATGGCCGTTTAGTTTGGTAACCTGCATAGGACTAGGGCTTGAAGAGATCGGGGTGTGGGTCTTTGACTTGCCTGCTCGGACTGTCCCAAATCCAAATCCAAAGCCAGTTCCCCAAGCTCCCCATGACCCTGAGATCACACTGCTGCTTGCTACTCCACCGTCACTGCTATCATGAACATTATCACTGGCAAATGGAAATGGGTGCCCTTTCAGCTCAGACTGTAGTGCATCTGAGAAACCCTTATCCCAGTCGTATCTATCGCCCTTAAATCCAGGTGCTCCCGATGGGGGGTTGTAGAACGTAGGCGCAAAAGGTGATGCTGAGTGCGTCACAATTGCAGGCGCAAATGGATTTCTTTGTTTTGATACAGAGAAGTGAGTTACATGCTCTTCCAACGCGGGGGACATCGAATCCGTGGACGACAATGCAAGATGACGTTTGGAATCATCAATAAAGAGTGGTTGATGGGAGCCAACAGTAGCATGGTCTTCAGCGTGGTCCACAGTAGTTTTCAAAAACGGCCGTGTGTCAGCTAATTTGGAGGATGGGGATGACGGCGGCGATATTTGTGAACTCCGAAGTAAAGTTGACATCAATTTGGAGGAGAGAGAGCTAGACGACCTCTCGGATCCGAGCCCCTTCGAATCAGGCTCTTCCTTTACCGATTTTGTGGGGGGATTAAGATGGCCGATATTAACTAAAGGATCAAATTCAGAATGATGACTCGTTGGAGGCGAAGCAGTCAATTGACAAGCAATGGGCGGCGCGATAGCTGGTGGGGGTATAGAGCTTGAACGAGAAGGCATGCGATGGCGAATGGGAGAAAGAGATCGAGGACTTGCATGGGAAGAAGGAATAGGCGAAGGTCGAAAATAGTCGTGATCAATGTCCAGGAGAAAAGACTGGGAAGAAGTTCGGTTTTCAATGACATCCTTAGTCGTGATGGGCTTTATAGAAGCTTGGTCATTGTTGGCGACCCCCATCTCATCGCTGGCCCCAAGGACGAACCACATTGGATCATCCTCGTGAAGTAACAGCTCATCCAAGACTTGGGTTCGGGCAGCGGATGAACGTTGTTTTGCATCGTACGTGAACACGTCGAAAAACTTCAACGTTTTATTTGAGTGGTGTTGTGATGGGGCCTCGTCAAATTTGGTAGACGATAAGGAAGTAACTACGATTCAAAACTTGTGTTAAATGACAACATGATTATGAGAACAAGTTTACCAGTATTCGCTGCGGAAAGTGTTGCATCACCTCCTGTGGGTCTTCCTTCACCAGGTTGTTCATGTGCAAGGGCAAATGACAATGGATCCTCCGTAGCCTCAACAAAAGACCCAAAGTCGGAACTTGCGTAACTAGAAATACTGCTTGGACGAAAGGTTCTTGATGAATGGCTCCTGACTGTGGTATGTCGGGAGTGGCCGAAGAGAGGCAAGTTTGTCGTGGCTGCGGCGGCTGGTGGCAATGAAGAGGGTAGAAGTGTTGGAGACGCCCTGGGAGTGGGAGGTTCGAACAGGGTAGCAAACTTGTCCTGTATTGCCTCTTGTTCCTTTAACCTATGTTGCTCCCTTTCCCAAACGAGTTCCACGCCGTCTTGTTGACGTTCTTCCTTGCCGTCAATGTCTACAGTCGAGGTCCCGGTATGATCAGCTCGACTTGGAAATATCGTTGGAACATCAATGGGTGTAGGTTGCAAAGGAGGTGAAGGAGAAGATGCATCTGTTTGCGCCATGGTGGGAAAGGTGGACTTTCAGACCACGCTTTGTAAAAAGTAGTACACCAGTCGCAAATATTGTCAATTACCAGAAATAAAGAAATGGCAAATCACCGTGTGCCGCAGCCAGTGTCTTTAGCGTTGTGCTCGTCGCATGATCTCACAAACATTCTGCGGCCCGCAATTGTGCCGTACATTTATGACCTTTATTTATCGTGTATAATTCATAACAATTAAATAACTACAGTTATCTGAGAGCTGTATTTAGACGGATGGTCTATGTAATTTTGTTGGCAATCACTTTTGATGCGATTTGGCAACATCACCCGGCTGACTGTAAGAAACAAGGAGTAGGAACACACATAAATATGATTTATTTTTTCGCGAGAGTCAAAAAAGCACGCACCGGTTATCTGTAACCTTCCGAATCATCGAAACACGTTCGAACATGGACACGAAATTGGCACTCAAGAGACAGGAATCGGGAGCAGAAATCAGACAGCCGAAGATCTCGTATTGAAGGCTTCCCAGGCTTCCATGACCAAATCCCATCTACCGCTACAGGAAAAGGGAAGTTGATTACGATGAAAGATGACTACCCGATTACGCCGCGCTCTGGCATCAGCCTGCAAGAAGCACTCGGGATTATCAGGACGAAATGCATGGACTTTACGATAATTGACTTCATGTTGGAAAGGTTATATTACGGTACACCCATTCAAGTTAGCTCTCCAAGTTTGGCAAAGTTGGGAGTACCGAGACCCGTCACTGGATCCCAGCCGCTAACAGCTGTAAATCCTGACAATAATAATCATTCTACGATTTCCAATATCAAAAATAACAAGACTCACCACTAGTGGTACAACCTGGGTTCGTTCCAGACGTGATGTCATTGAATCCCGACTTTGCGGAGTAGATGAGAGGGTTGATGAATCCCAATGCCGATTTCTTAGCAGTCAGACGACGGTCATTCAAGAGGGAGAAAATGGCTGCAACAGTCTGATGCAAGTCAGAATTACTAGGGGTGCTTGCAAGGGTATCTCACTGGAGAACTGGCGCTGGTACCGAAGACGCTTCTCTGAAGTCCGGCATTGATGACTTGGAAGTCAGTTGACTGCGCAGAAAGATCAGGATAACCCCGTCCGTCTGGACTATTGAGAGAGGCAATTGGGTTGACACTTATATATCTGCAAATCCGCGCTTACTTGTACAGGCCTTGGTGCGTTGTTCCAAGTTTGGTGAGGAAGGTGCCCACGTCTTCATTTTGATATGCGGGTCTCGAGAAGTATCTTGAGAATCCTCCTCCTGAGAAGGGAGCAGCAAGTTCGGGATTACCAGTGGTGCCACCAACTGCTGTCACGTAAGGACATCTGATGAACAGTTGGCCTTGAGACCGTAAAATGAAATAAGCAAGCCAACTTACGAAGCAGGAAAGACAGGCTGGAAAAGCGTCTGATTCTTGCCATCGTTAGTCTGGCAGTCACCCCCGCCAACTCTGCAGGAAGTTCGTTCGATGAGTCGATGATCTGTAATAGAGGACTTACCCCTGGTCGCCGCTGGAGGAGAAGACAGTGGTTCCTCTGATGCCAAGTACGGCGAATCTATTGCAAACACTGGTTGCGTATTCTTGAGGAACCTAAATAGTAGGGTTAAGGCCGTACTTCCTGATCCGAGGACATTCAACACACAGTTTGCTCGTCATCGCCGTAGGAAATAGTCAGTACTTGAGGGATGTCATGGCTATCCAATAGGTAATCAAGAAACTCCAAGTATGGTTCGTTTGTGTTAGACGGAGTGAATGAATCGGAATTGAACGGGGGCGATCCACCCGTGCTTTGAAAACCATCATTAGCTAGAAGATCATCCAGATGACTCGTATCGTTACCTGTAGTAAACGATATGTGTTGGGTAGGCAAGCGCGGTGGTGTATTGGATATCTAGGTTGGCCTCGATGCCGGGTTTATCCTGATCGTTTCGGCCACCCTGAACGAGGACAGTCGTCAAGTTATAACCACTTGCATCTGGGCGGAACTTGTCGAGAAAGAACTGTGTAGAGAAAAATAATTCAAGTCAGTTGGTAAGATCATGTGTTCGTGGTTGACTTACCAGTAAATCGGCATAAGTCGCAAATTGATCGAGGAAACCAGCAACACCAAGTTTATTGGACACTTGTCGTGGAACATACCCTTCGAAGTTGTACAACGACCGAAGGCAATCGGGAGTGACGAATGTCACGCAATCTGAGGGGGACGCCGAGTCAATCGCGCTGTTCAACGAAAATCCGGATTCAATCGAACTGGTCGTCTTCATGCTTTGTAGGGTTCCGAAATAAGTTGTCGGGGCAACAACATCAATATGGAAGAGAAGTTCTTCAGGAAGTGAATAGCTCAGAGTGCGAACTACTTGGTTGCTCGACACGCCATGTTTGTATACGTGATATTTCGTTCCAAGCATGCGTTCGGCCTGTTCGACGGTAACTCTGACAGTAACCCAGTCGCCTGCTTTGGAATGGCGAGCGGAATTGTCGCTCGGGGTGATGTTGTGGTACGCTAGCCATTCGTAGATAACCCGGATGGAATAAGGATGGGGTGCTCTGAGCTGTTCGACTTGCTCGCTGTTAAGGTACTCGGCATACCTGCGTTGCAAGTATTAAAAAATACCCGAATAAGAAATTTCTTTCGTAAAAACAAACCTGGGGTGTTTTGGGTTGCTAATCTCCATTAAATTCGAAATGAGTTCGCCCATCCTAGGTTGCTTCATGCCGAATTTCAGGTCGAAGAGATAGTCAGCAGGAGCGGGTGATCTGTACTCCCAACCTCTGGGGACTTCGTCCCAGGAGTGTTTTACGAGAAGGTCTTCCCAACGTTTGACGGGTTTGCAGCTCGTGATAACTACAAGGTGGGCGACCCCCAGAAAAAGAGTGACGGGCAGCAACATGGAATGCCTGGGGAAAGCAGGAAAGCAGAGGGGTGAGGCCGACCACCGCGGATTGGAAGTGGCTGTCCATTATACCAGTAGTTCTGCTTCTCATCCCCCTTGACTCGGCTATGCTGATAGCGTTTGTTCTACTTCATACTGTTGACCTCTTAGTTACGGACACCCTTGTTTCGTTGATCTCACTTGTCAGTAAGTAGCATAATTTCCCCTAGCTGGTCTGCATTAAATATGGCACGGGAATCGAATTGGGAATCAACTTACCGTTTCCAAAAGGATGAGCCATTATTTGTGGATTTTCGGTGCATCATGACTACTGAAAGCGTACTAACATCTGGGTGTTTACTAGGTTTATGATTACTACATCCCGGAGTCCGGACCAAATATCCCGGCAAATTGCCCGCCTCCGTCATATTGAGCGCTTGTTTGTTTCGACGATAACATTTTTGTTAGGAAAACTCTCATTGTCCCGCGCACAACTCGCGCATTACGAGACTTTGGATTCAAATGGGATTTGTCACAACTTATAACAGCAGACTCGGACGAGTTCCTAGTTATTGCATGATATGACCGTTTTACGCACTCTGCTTATAGCTGGTACTCATAGGAATATGGGAATGACTAAGCGCTCAAGAAGTTGTCGACTTTGTGCGACATCAAATTTCTGAGGGCAAGGAGCTTACAGAGATCTGCGAGATGATCACTGTCCAGCACCCAATACTGACGGAAAGGATGCACTCTCTTGCCTGCCAAACCAAGTAAATCACGAAGTTGTGTCGATTCCAAGTCGATTCTTCTCGTCTACTTATCATCACATTTTTTCGAATGCCCAAAGTTGATTCCGAATCCCCGAGGATATTCTCAGGAAAGATGTCCGTGGAGTATGCCCGTACAATGAATGGACTCCAATACCCACAATGCCGACTTGCCGATTTTGATAATCAGTATTAAAAGCTGACATCAAATCATATGTGTATGGAGGAAGAAAACACACCAGTCATCGAAGAAACCCAGTGCTGTCGTGACTCCTTGATTAACTTCTTTCAACCTACGGCGATAGGCTTCGTATTCACTCCTGAGTGCCTCCCGCTGTTCGAATGTCGAAAGCAAGCTTAACAATAACATCAAGCGGTATTGCATTATGCCTGCTTTCGGGCATAAGTGCGCCGCGGTGGAACACGCCGGTTGCGCAGTCAGACATTCTGCTACAGCGGCAGCGGATAGTTTGCGGAGAAGGCGTAGGAGTTAGACCTGACAATCGTTGCCAAGTGAATTGTACAAGAGTTGAGCTAAAGGAATACGAAACGCGAACTATTTTTATGTAAATTATTTCTACATCTTCTTTGTCAAAGGGTCTTGCTAGACCGGTGACCGTTCCCTTATGAGGTGTCGTGCAATGCAGAACCTCGATAGAGGGACCGGTACAACTGAGTTTAAATTGGCAGGGCGAGCGCTATGATCGAGAAAGTGTCAACGAACGTTCTTTAGAATGACCATGTATGGTATCATACCTAGATAGGAAATATTCTAGAATTCGGAAAACTCTTTTGAGAGAAGTCCAAAAATAAATGTCACACCGTCGTTGCCTTCAACGAGAGTCGTAATTATCATGGCTCCAAAAGCATTCGAGGCTGGTATATATGCATTGGAGAATGCGTTTGGTGTTTTGCAGCCAGATGCTGGCATTGTTAACCCAGGCCATTTGCAAGCAACTTTTACTCTTCCAGGTAGCACTGCATCGCGACGCAATCTTGCACAACGCATGCGAAGGAAAGATTTACCTTGGAACCAAGGTTATATTAATTCAAGGAGAGGGGTATCTGACAACCACCAGACTCACTACGATGCTGGCTTGTTGGAACAAGATATTACGATGAATGCCCCTGATTGTCGGATGGACACCGTTCCAACAGGTTCTTCGAGTTGGCAGTCTTCGCCAAACAATTTGAATAGGTCTCAGTACGTTTTATTGTTTATAAGACTTGGATTTCAGTATAACCACAGCTACAACCTAGTGAATCACCAATCTCTCTGGCGGTGGACAGGTACCCAGATATTCCTCAACCTTTCTTCAACTTGGATCCAGATTCTTCATCTGTAATCGACAATTCCCATTCCTCTATATTACCGATCCTTCCACCTCCATTACCTCAACATTACTGGCCTTCATCCTTATCACCACTTGCATCCCCGAGCACAACAGTTTTCAGCACTCCGTCAATATCACCTCTATCACCGGCATTATCCCTACACGACGATACCCGGTCTCATACTATTCATCAGGACAATCTATTGTTTCTAAGCAATCCTATTGGTCGTCAACGAAAGTCGAAAGCATCACGGGAAACGACTGCACTTATGTTCCTAAAGAAGTTGAGGGAACACAAATTATCAGCCGTCGATCTTCTTTTACAAATTTTGGAAGGCGGCGACGAGTTTGAAGGTCATCGACAATCACTCCTCTCTTCGCAATCCATTGCTCTTGTGTCGCTCTTGAACAAACTAATGAGCAATGAAATAATCTTTCCGGTTATGCAAAAATGGATGAAGCCGCATGCTCTCGATTTGGTATGCAAGGTGGTAGATGAAGAAATTGAATCAGCGAAATCCATCCTGAAGATGACCACCACCGACGTCACGCCCGAATTCATTGAGCAGTGGGATATCACCCAGTTGATGGGAGTAGTCACTGAGAAGACGCCAACATGGTCTGCTGTTCTCGAGGCTGCGACTGAATCGAAATCATCGAGAAATCGTTCTGCAACATCTAAATCTAGAAACCGAGTAACGGTATAGATTCATTCATTTCCAGAATTCTATCAACTCATACAAATAATCTGTATAGGGAAGGCATATCATCAGTTCGCAGGTACACTTTCTACGGTCGTTTCATTCATCCAAGGTTCAGATTGGACTTGGATTGATGGCATGGTCTGCTGGCACTTCAAGACAAATGATCGACATTCTCCACCACTCATGCCTTTCTGTCTCATATTCAAGTATCTCCAATATCCTCAACTCGCTTGCGGACCATTCAATCATGAAAGCCCAAAAGGCTGCATTAGGACCTCATGGACTTGCCTACGACAACGTAAATCTTTCCACATCCATCTACGTCGAGCAATGTCCAAACGCAATGAGCAAGGTCCAGTCGGGAACCATGGGAGTTATCTACGAACTTCTTAATACCCGCCCTGAGGATATGAAACTTCAGCCAATGCTCGACAAGTTTGCAAAGTCATCTCCGTTAAAGATGTCGGATTTATGTCCATCAATTTCGGCAATGAAGTCATATCGTCACCAGACTGTTGTTACCGTGAGCAAGATTCTCATCAAGTATGTCGAAGGATTTCAGCGAATACAAGCAGCAGACATTCTGCAACACCCAGAGAGACGACCACTTCCCAAAGGATATAAGACTGTATTCCATCCCCTTCGAGCATCAACAATTGAGGAAGCTAGCGTCGAGGGTAACCTTCTCGTTCACGATGACATATACACTGTCCAATTGAAGAAGTCTACGAAGGATCTCAATGTTTATGCCATTCCGACATTCAATGACCAATTAACCAATGCAAGAATCCGTGGCGCCCAACAACTTCGGGCAAAGGACATATCTTCCTGGGAGCGCCGAGAAATTTTTCAAATTGCATTTGGCACGTTTCACCTCGTGATGAACTTCATTTGGGTCATCCTTGAAACGCATCGGGGATCCATGAACCAAATTGGCAGTCTAACCCATTTATTCACGGTCTTAGAAAAGACACGGCTTGGCGCTGAACACCCCGACTATCACACCCTCCTTGCAGCACTTATGCAGGTCCTCGATGGCCTTGTCCTGAATATGTGGCGCACAGAGTGTGGTTACTCCAGTCTCAAGGGCTACGCTCAGGCAGAGCCAACGGCAGACATGGTATTTGAGTGTGCGCATAGGATTGTTGACAAGTACACAACGCCGTCGCTGTCTTTCGAGCCCGTTGACCCAAAATCACCACCAAAAGATCTTGATGGAAGCACACTTTCAGCTGCACATGAAGACTCGATTAACGACAATATCATCATTCTCACTCGTGATTTGCTATACG
>Ga0307507_10003073_pt1 | contig 33335 bp, 41 predicted proteins | sample 7_EM_MG_FD_207223 | JGI IMG/M metagenome (GOLD analysis project Ga0307507, IMG submission 207223) | Populus trichocarpa ectomycorrhiza microbial communities from riparian zone in the Pacific Northwest, United States - 7_EM | ecosystem: Host-associated > Plants > Roots > Unclassified | place...
ACATAAACTAAGACACCTATAGGGCCCGGCCGTCCGTCCCGTCCAAAGGTCTCAAACTTGGCGTCCGTCCCGTCCTAGGCTAAAGACGGACGGACTGGACGCTTGGGAACACTGCACGAGACCAGTGTTCCCAACGGGGCAGTCCGTCCGCCTTCAGTCCGGACGATGACGGACAACCTTTTGTCGTCCCGTCCAGTCCTCCAGGCATATTGCCCGACAATTCAGAGGAGAGGACGTGGGGGGCCCACCGTCACCCACCATAATATTACGCCTTGTCATGTCTCAGTTTTGCTTTTTGTTTTACATGTATGATATGATACTAGGATATTTGTTTTTAGCTTTAATCGTTTTGTAGCCCTGCCTCATGCGGCAGTAAATGGATATAGTATTTAAGAGAATAGGGAAAATAGATTATTGGTGTTGGTATTTTGCATTATCTTCTTTTTCGAAAAATCGGTGGCTTTATATCCTTTTTATCTTCACTATCAGGTTGCTCATTAAAATCTTGTCCCTCATTCGAACTAAGGGAGTACCATGCATACCACACCTTGATTGGACTTTGCAATCATCTAATAAATCAGTACAGTTGGAATTAGAACTGTAGGATTAGTGTTCTTCGCTCTATCCTTCCAGTGCCGGCAGTTTCCTATCTTTGACAACCATTAGCAGTAGTTATTTTCTGTCAACAAAATTCACCGCGCATCGACAAAAAAGGAAAAACTTTGGCTGTGACAACACACTGTCTAACTAGCCCCGGAAAAACTCATGCACTTTTGTCCTCCGGTGTATGATAGATGCAGCCCTGTTGCCGGGGTATGGTCACACTGCAACCAGAAAAGATTCAGAACCATTCTGTGGCTAGGAGGGTTACACACTTCCTATCGCTTCTGGCACTGCTTCCTAGCTATCATACACGTCAAAAACCCTTGACAGTCTAATTAGCAAAGAGATCCCGGAATTAGCTCCGGGAAGATATAATAATTCTAATCGTTGACTCTAGAGAGGCATCAACTATGACAATCATTCTATTTCCACCACTCCGGTCATGGGCAGCGGCCGAAAAATGATTTCTACGTGTAGTGCGTGGGAGTGCCGTGACCGGGCCGCCGGAATGAGACCGGAAACATCGCCCACACCGGTCTTCACAGAAAATCATACACACCCATGCACCCTAAACTAGGACCCCGTCGGAAATAGATGGTCTTAGTGTTTAGCTTCTAGTCTACCATATAACCAGAACCGAGCTTGGTTATTGATAATTCGGCTCTAGCAAGGAAGTATGATAAGCTAAGGGAAATATCTTAGTTACGGTACTGTATAGTATTATATTCGAAGACGCACCCCATGGAATTGTGCACAACCAGGCATAAATCGACTTATTGGCCGGAAATGGCAGTGAGAATCTGGCAAGGGAAATAAAAATACTTCCGGTACGCACTTACACAAGTCGAAATTGATAAAGTGAGAGAACATCATAGTATCATCATGTCACCGGTTCCGAGGCCGCGTAAGGCTAGTAGGACTACTTGCACTACCGCTAGATTCATCAAGAAGATCACCCCCAGTAATGCCTATCCCACCGGGAATATTTAGCAAGGACTATTGCTTCGGCGGCCCGGTTCATTGAGTAGGCTTATATACTGAGGTAACCCCACGGCCCATAAAACCACAACAGCCGTCGGGACAGGCTGCTCTTCCAAGTTCTGGATAGCTTCATGTCAAATCATAGGATACTGGTATCCTTTACATTCTTTTGTCCCTTCTTTCATTAGGCCGGTTACTAGGCCCCTATGTACTATAGTGAGTATACATCTCGCCCACCATTGAACTTTCCTGACGAACATACAGGCACCTGATTGGAGATGCACATACTCCAGCTACAGCACTGGACGTTATTAGCAGTCCTCTCTTCGACCTTGGCTGCAGGTCGAGTAGTTCCCACATCCGATGGGGCCCAACTTTCAAACCCATACAGTAGTGATATCGAGGCCCGCGGCCATTCCGAGAAAAGATACTTGTAATTCACCTCTTTTATACCCTAGCTACGAAGGATGCTTACTCTGTTAGGCTACCCCGCGCGCCCGACCCTAGGTCACCGCCGCCAGCGGATACCGATGGCATAGATCCTGTCATCGAATCGACTAAGAGAAAGTCAAGCTCGGGGGATCTCGGGGGTGATCCAGAAGTGGCCGAAACCTCATCGAAAAGAAAAGGCGGGTCCTCCACAGAAACCGGTGATGTAAATCCTGAAGGCGATATAGCCACGAGTGAAAATTCCCCTACGAAACCTGTAGTGTCTGGGTCTGAGGATAGCGATCCCGATTCAGACACCGCAAGCCCTTCCAAACACGCTAGTGGATCTAGCGGGAAATCCAGATCTAAGAAACTCTCCGCTAAGGAGGGCTCCGATGAAGGATCTCCAGTCTCTGGGACTGAATCCGAATTAATAACAGAGTCAGGCGACCTCACAGAGGCATCGACGACTGATTCTGAGTCAGTCGTAGGTGATGAATCCTCGCACCAGAAACATGCGTCCAAACCAGCGAAATCCAAGGGGTCAGGAGGAAGTTCGGACGCGAGCGGCCCGGATGCCGCTGCCGAGACTGGAGGGATAGGGGCTAGTTCTGATCCCCAAATGAAGGACAAGTCTCCTAAAAAAAGCACTAGCAAAAACAAGGGCTCTAGGAAAGGGAAAGGACTTGATACGGACGGCAAAACTCCTGAAGATGATCCCCTCTCTGCAGAAAATGAATCGAGCTTAGACAATAGTCCCACCCCGGAGGAGGAGGGAGCAGGGGCCGGCGGAGAAACTTACAAGGACGATGTAGCAACTGAGGAAATGACATCCAATCCTGAGGAAACCGGGGAGAAACAGGCGAAGGGCAAATTTGGGAAAGGTAGAAGTTTTTGGGATAAGTTAAGTGGCAAGAATAAGGATCCGAATGCCGTCACTCCAAAAAAGGAGAAGGGGTGGAGTCTTTTCGGGAAGAGTAAGGATCCAAATGCCGTGACTCCGAAAAAGAACGAGGGGAGCCTTTTCGGGAAGGATAAGGATCCAAATGCCGTCACTCCAAAAAAGAAGGACAGGTGGAGTCTTTCCAGAAATAAGAATAAGGATCTAAATGCCATCACTCCGAAAAAGAAGGACGGGTGGAGCCCTCGCGGGAGAAAGGACCCAAATGCGGTCTCTAAAGCTAATCAGAAAGGTTGGAGTCTCGGCACCTTCGGTAAGAGCAAGCCTGGCAAAAAGCAGAAAATACCAAAGACATTGACAAAGTCACAGAAGAGGAGAAAGAGGAGAAGGAGGAGAAGGAGGAGAAGGAGAAGGACCGGGAGCAAGAAGAAGAAGAATAGCACGTCATGGTGGAGGAGACTATTTGGCAGTTGGTCCAGGAAATCCAAAGCGCCAAAAACACCAAAAACACCAAAAGCGCCGAAAAAGGACCTAAGAAGAAGTCAGTCTTCCAAACCGACGAGCGGGAAGAAGGGGGGGCTCTGGTGATGATTTGACTTTTGCGCGATAATTTCCCATTTTTCTCCTTACTTTTCATTTTCTCACTTTTCACGGTTTCATTGTCATTTCCCCTCCTACCCTCTCCGCCTATGGTTTAAAACCCTCACTTTATCCGGCTTGGTCAGCTTAGGCCAGGCTAGCTCAAGTTCGTTTAGGCCAATCCGATTTTGCCCGACTTTATACTTGTAATAGAGCTATCAAACCGGCGCTCTTATTATATGCACCGTATCTATAGAGAGAAAAAATCAGGATTCTGTGGTCTGCTTACTTCACTATCACGTATTTACCAAATTATTACCATGAGTAAACAAGGAGCGAAACCCAGTGCCGCACTCGCAATTCGCGTCCAATTCTCCCTCCCCCATGTAATATCTCCCTCCCCTGTGAAATCTCGTGAAAAGGCTGATACGGATCATTAATACATCCATACAAACCACAGCGCAACACCGTGAGCGCGGTGAATCAGAAAAAAAGAACCAGCACCTTCCTCGTATAGGTACCGGCTCTAGCAAGCGCAGCACAAGCTAAACAAGAGAAAGGAAGAAGCAGAGAAAGCTTAAGCGTGCAGCGCCACAATATGCTAACACAATATCGCCGGTACTGCAGGAAGTTTAGTGATTGGACGGAGAGCAAAAGGATGAAAATACGGGTTAAAAAAAAGCTGGAAGAAGCGGTGATAGGTGCTCACTGCTGAAATTTACTGAATCTTAAATGCTTGAAGAGGCAAAGTCGTGGTTGTGGGAAAATATGAGGGAAGGGGAATGAGGGAAGGGGCATGAGGGCATCATCCAAGATGTATCAAATATCATAGATAGATAGATGTAAAAGTACCGTGGCACAGTAAATTACTAGTAGTAATAAGAGCTGGCCATAATATGTAAGGACATAATAATAATGTCTTAGGTGCATCTTCCTTCTTATCGTTCATCTGTTAATATTATATCCGAGTACTCACCATAACGTCGGCGGCTGAAGCAAAGAGAAAAAAAAAAAAAAAAAAAAAAAATCAAGGATAGACCATACTCTAAATAGTGAAGAAAAACATGGGAGATTTCCCGACAAGCTTGTGCAGGGGAGCGAGGCAAGGTTGTATGGGGGATTGAATAGAGGCTAGATAGGTCAGCGTTAGCTGTCGGTCTACCTATATGAGATGCAGCTACAAGCCAACTTCTTCGCCAATGGCTGCTATGCTGGGCACCCTAGAGTGAGAAACTCCCGAGGCCAAGTCAGGGAGACAATTCTCCAAGCTTACTAACCATATCAAACCAAAGGCCATTTGGGTTAACCACTCGGTCTCAAAGTTGAGAGGTATATTTCCACAGATATCTTAAACCTCAGCTTCGGGAAGTTTTGAAAAAACGCAGCATATCTGAAGTATAATATATATTTATTTCAGGTTTTTTATTTTCCGCAGTTTATACAGAGCAGTGGGCATATGAGCTGTGTAAGGTGTGTTGCGACGTGTCTTTCTCATACAAAAACTCTGGTTTGGCAGGTACCTTGGGGGGAAGGACATTCCACTCCTCACTACTCTGGGAGAATAGAAGGAAAAATGTGGGTTCGCTGTGATGGTCATCATTGACCCTAACCATATCCCACCCTCAATTTTCATGTTTGTCTACCGCAGGTACGGCCCAAATTATTCTCAATTCGCAGGAGCAACTTTGTATAATGCTATCCTAGTCAACGGCATCTGTGGGATAGGTGGCTTCGCTATTATTGTATACTACAAGGGGGAGGAGGTGATGACATTCCGCTCATACTTGGATTGGTGTATGGGGTCATAGGAGAAGAGGATCAGCATATGTACACAGTTTTGCACTGTGTCGTATATTGTGATGTGATCCTGGGCTTGGGGACTATCCTTCATTTGGGCGTTTCCCGGCTTGACAAACGTTTGCGGGCCGCTGTTTGGGGTGCTTGACTGTGCGACGGCCGACCTTTGTGGATCTTGTTCCCAGAGTGAGAGGTTTCCTGATATTTTTCCTGCTCTTGCGGGATTATGCGTACAAAGGCAGGTATGGGAAAGAAGCCAGTGGGTTCTTGATATTTCTGCGTCTCGCTCTTGTGGGATTGTGTATAAAGACAGGCAGATGAAAGAAGTGGGTATAATACAAGATCCTATAGGTCATTGCATGAGTAATCGCATCACGTGTCTTAACAGGCACTAAACCGTGACCCCACCCCACAGCTCACTTCTATACAAAGACAAGGAAAATCATCATGTCATAAGAAAATTCTAATCTCTCATGCCCCCTACCCCTCCATAATCTCCTAAACCACCCACGTTAGACTAATCCTTCCACTACCAGCTTTTCTCTCCTCCTCTATCATGGGTACAATCCACTTCAGAATGGTGACAACGGTGACTTTGTGTCTTTCGCTCGAGTCGGGTAGGGCTCAGGCTGCGGTGGTGTTATTCTAGACGTTTTCCTTCGTGGTGCGCGTCTAATTGAGGTTTTTACTGGCGGTGCGCTTTCCCTCTGCACCCCCATTTTTTGATCTTTTCCGCTATACCTCAGGCTATAGTAGGACAAAGGACCTTGTTCCTCCCCTTCCTTTCCATCCTCATCCTCACCGTTGTCCCAATCAGTCCCCAATTTTCCTCATCCCATCCTCTCCTTCTTAGGCTGAGTAAACTTCGCGTCATTTACATCATTATCCTTACATTCTAAGAGCATTTTAGGAGTTTAACACTCCTTCCGGATCTTCTTCCTGATAACCATTCTACCATTGATAACGCCTCAAACACTGGAATCATTGGAATCTCTAGTTTCATCCAAACTCCTTGTTCCTAGCGCGGTGTCCTATCCAGTGATCAGCGGTTGGGAAGGCTTTGCATATCGCATTTTCGTTCCCTGGATTGGATTTGGTGCTATTTTATTCTTGCCTAATTTGACTTGTTTCCCTACTTTGTCTTCTAGGAGCACTGAGGGTCGGCGCTTCTCTGGCTTTGCTGGGACTGGTCGGGCTGTTGAATTTCCGGATCCTGCGGCTGCAGTTGTGTCATTGTTGAGGAGGGTCTACGCACAGGGGGTATGTGGTGTGAGGGGCTGGGAATGTTGTTTGCTGCAAGGAGCTGAAGGAAGCGGGGATGGCGGTGTAACTGTGAGGTGTGGATTTTATAAACGCGATTCAGGGGGATATATTGGGGTGGCCGTGGTAGACTTGGGAATGCTGGTGAGAGCGGGGTCCGCCATGTCGTTGTTGATCATAGGGGTACCGGCAGCTCCGGGAGTTGATTGTTGCTGTGGGACGGCCAAGCAGGGCGGGGTTGTATATAGTGGGTCTGAGGGAAAAAGCAGTGGTAGGTGTCTAGCGCATGATGGTATAGTGATGAATTTGTTGGGTAGGTCGTTTAGCTATCATAGTTAATGGGGGGAGGGCGCGTGTTTAGAAACGTTTGCTACAAGTGACATTTTCTGAGAGGGTTCAGGGAAGAGGGCCGCGAAACACGTCAGCATAATCATTTCCAAGCCAAGCCAGATAGTGTATACAAAAATGCCAGGCTTGCCAAACCCAGTCTCCGAAATCCCGTAGTCTTATAAGCCATTTTCAAGATATACTATAGTATTTCTAAATGGTACATGCCGAACAACCCCTGATCTAGCTTGTCTTGGAAATGATCGTGCTGAAGGGTTTCGCAGCTCCTAACCCGATATCAAAAATAACTACCCTATATCGAGAGTACTTTACGAGAAAGTGAGGTTCTCAGATTCGACTATGGAGATGACGGGATTGAACTCCTTCATTGAAAATCTTTCTCACATCTCCGTCGCTGAAAGGTTTTATACAGCATGTATTGTCAAAGTGGGACTGTCAGATCTTTGTATTTTGTGGCCATCTAACAATAACGCGGCTGGGGGGAATCTCTTGCTTGTATCGCACACTCATAACAGGGCTTTGGGCTCCTTGTGACCCTACCCTCTCTTCTGTCATCCACCATAAAAACCGTGCTTCCTTAGGCTCTTGGATATTCCCAACATTGACCTCCCCCTTCTCTCCTCCTTTACACTCTTATCACTCCCTTTAGTCTTACCTATTTATAAGCAACCTCCTTACAAACTCCTCCTAATACTTTTCATCCTCCATCATTTCCTCCCCTCCTCGGTCACCTTTTCTAAAGTCAAGCTGGGCCTCTGGCGCTTCTCCCAGAAAACCTACTCTAATGGGTTCACACATCCCATCCTTCAACGATATTTTCATCAAAACGATGGTTTTCTCCAGCACACCTTACCCCGACCCTATCGCAAATTACGAAATGTTTCCCGCGGCAATCTTTGCCGATTTTCCTGAGAAACCGGAAGATTTTGGCGATGTTACTCGTATCCTCACTAAGATCGCCAAGATGATATTCGATACGACTAATTTCTCTGCCTTGATCGAAGGGGTAGGGACTTATAGATAGGAAAATTACCGACAGATGTTTAGACCGTATCAAGGGATTGACAGATAACCTAAACCTTAGCGCACATGAGATCAAAGATTGTTGGGCTAGGGCTTCATGCTTCGAACAAGGAGCCGAAGAAAATAGTCAAAAGCTTCAAACAGTAAAGAACACGCTCGATCACCAGGTTAAACACATTTCAAATATCACCAAAGCCTGCATCACACAGGATGGGCTACTCCAGGAGTATATGTCTGAACGTGAGCTCGAAAAGAACAATTATCGCTGGCTGACCGAATTGAAGGACTTGTATAACAAATTGGAGGCAGATAATAAGCATTGTGAACAGCGATTCAAGGACTTTGGTGGAATGTTGAAGGATAATGAGGAGCTTAAAAGAGAGGTGCAAGAACTAAAAATTGAAAATGCCCGACTCACGGTCGAGAATTATACTCACGAGCTGCTGCCAATTTCGACAAAAGATCTACGATCCAAAAATCTTCAGAGCGCTTTCCGAAGGCTTACTCAGTCAATGTCGATTTCCCGGGGGATCTCTCTATTGTCAAAGTTGGTTCAGCTGGGTCTCATGAAGGGTTACTATCGATGACCATCGGACTGAAGAGGACAAATCCCGGGGCTGCGAAATTGCCAGGACCAGATAACCAGAAGAGAAAGTGAAAGAATGGAAGGATATCCCCTCGCTCCAGGTGTCGAGGGAGGCCCCTGGTGTTCATGGGACAGCTTCAGAGGCGAACTCAAGGAGTTCCGCGGATGCTGCAGGACTTTCCCAAAAGATGCCGAGAATTCTAAAATCAATGCCATTAACCTCAGAGAAAGCACCGGACACCAGTAAAGCAATTTCAAACAAGAAATTAAAGGAGCCAAAAGAAACCCGTGAGGACACCTCCAGGAAAGACGGATCTAGTGGGAAATTTATTACCAGCCAAACTCCTGAATCCCTGTGTGTAGTGCTCACGAATTTCCCCCAAGGCACAAAAGCCTTGGATTTGTGAGGATTGGGTAATTTCTGGTCGAGGTGCACTTTGGCAAGCCTATGGCTCTTATCTACTTTTTCCATGAGAGACACGCTCTCGCCTTCAACGAGTGGGTCCTAAAATCCCCAAGACTCCACATCAATAATGTTCCAATTGATTTGAAGCTACTGGAAGTGCGTAAGGCTACTAGTGTTAGCGTCGTCGAAGAATCTAGAGTGATTAGAGCTCGTCTTAATCCTGGAGTCGGTAAAATTGAATTAATCCAGGAGTTCTCTAGGCTTGCGCCAAAGTTACAAATAGCTCCTACCTCTTTGCAAACAATCAACATGACTGAAACCACCGATAGAACAGTCTAGGCTGACTATGCCTCCGACGGGAGCTCCTGAGATATCCTGAGCTTCACCATCTAGCCAGAGGGAGCTCTCAGTGAAGGTGCTCCTTCAGGGCACAGTTGTATGAGTTCTTAGGTCAGCTTGGGAGAGAGAGGAGTTGGTGGGGAGATTGAGCATGTGTCACGCTTGCCCCAGTACATATTTAATTAAAGTACACTCTCATTCGCAGCCCCGGCGCAAAGAAAAGTACCGCGGCAAAGCCACGGCGGCAACCAAAGCAGGCAATCCATGGCCAAGAAAAGACCACCAAGAATAAAAAAAAATTGAGGAAAACCAATCATGCTCCCCCCTGATTATACCCCCCTCCCGCTCCTCGATTATGCCCCGTTAAGAATAAAGGTGAATAGGACGAACCAGAGGCGTTTGGCGAGAAGTTGAGCTCCCACCCATTAACGAGGAACAAATACCCATCCAGCACAGGTAGAAACAATCATGATGAACGTACAGAAAGCACCCCCAAGAGCAACCGCCGACCGCCCAACCGCCCCCATTGTGCCCCCTCGCCCGCCCTCCCGCCGCCTCTCCCCACCCTTATGCCCCCACCCTTATGCCCCCACCCCATCCATGGACCCCCTTCTCCCCCCTACCTCCCTTATCTCTCTTTTTGGCCTCAGCTTTTTTAGCTCATAGTTGTAGGCAATGAACGACCCGTATGCTTGGGTTAGAGGTGTAGGTATGTCCTGCAAGTACCCAAAGTCATAGTCCGACTCTTTTAGGAGTCTGACAAAATCCGCAAACAGTTGATAGAACTTCTCGCTTCCATCTTGCTCATTGGACGCTCGGATCTCTGCGTGAGTGTTTAACACATTGATCGTTTCGGCATGAGCTGCGCAAGTTAGCATCATCTCTTGTACTCTTTAAAATAGGAAACTTAGACGTCCTAAGACATATTTCTCTTATTCAAGTTAATATAGATTGTACAGAGAATTACTTACTGAAATCCCGCACAATCTGTGGTGGCAAACCATAGAGCATCTCGTATACGCTAAAATCTCGTCTTCCTTCTGTACCCTGGTATAGACGTGCATCCGCAATTGCGTCACCACCATAGGCTGCTTGATTTCCCTCCCCGATCAGTTTCCAGTCGTTCGGGGTCATCCCCCCAACCTTGTATCGCTTAAACGAGCTGATAAACCGATGTCGAAGGAGTGTGTAGCCTTCCACAGATATTGTTAAATCTTGTACCTGTTGTTTGAGAAAGACAATCTCGCTAGCGCTGAAGGCCTCCTGGCTCGTCAGAGAAGACACCTGGCCCGTCAGAGAAGACACCTTATTCTCTAGTTCTTCGATTTTATTTGGGCGACGGGCTAGGTTGAGCCCTTGTTGATTTCCGACAGTGATAGGTTCGACATCGTGTGCGATTATGAGGTCTTCTTTAGCTAGAATTTCCCCAAGAGCCTGCCTAGCCCCCTCTGTCATATCAAGTTCGTCGTCATCCTTAAAGTCAACTTTTGTGACTAAAATGGCATCGCATGTATCCTCAAAGGTCGAAGACGGTATCCACTTCCTCTCCGTTCCTTCCCTCTCCATCTTCTTTTCATGGTTGATTAAACGTTCTAAATCCTTTCTGCGACCATCGCTACTAATATCCTTTGATTCGCATTCTCTTCTCAATTCTTCAAGCTTCATGTTACTTAGTTTTTGAGACATGTTGGTGAACGCTATCCTATATTAGCTAATTTTCCCCAGATCCAGTCACCCAGAAAGCAGTGCTGTATTTGCTCGAAAATTCACTATCTCTGTCAAACCCAATCTCCGTAGTCAGAGACAAAACACCTTGAGAAGGAATAGTATTTGTCCGATATTGTTTGGCTCGAGCAAGCAGAGCAAGTAAATTATGAACACATTTTATTGAGATCCAAGAGGTTTAGCCTGCTCAAGCGAAACAGTATCGGCTAATACTATTCCTTCTCAAAATGTTTTGTCTCTAACTGCGGAGATTAGAGGCCCAACAAAAATTGAAGATTGTTTGGGTAAATCCATGAAATTAAAGGGGATCGAAGACACAAAATGCAAAAGCAGCCTAGACTTACTAGTACGTGTGGCTATGTATGATGGAAGAATCCGGAGTTGTTGAGACGGTTTCAGATGCAAGAGCTGATGGAATTATGGATGTGAGCGTTAGAAGGAACGAAGATCGATGGCGGATCGTTGGAAGAGGTCCGGGTTTTGTTTGCATTAGGTACCAACAGTCTTTGCGCCAAGCCTTTTGTGTGTGTGTGTGTGCGTGCTGTGACTTGCTCAAGTACTCGGGTCAGGGGGAAAATATTGGGACAAGCAGGAAGCGGTGGAATTGCTGGAATTAGTAGCTATCTTGCGTTTTTGGTTCTTTGATACTCCTTCTAAGGTATTTGCACAGGCCTCTGCTACCTCCCTACCGCTAGTATACCTTACTCTGAGGGTATATTAAAAATTAGAAACCAGCCGTGGTGAATCAGGGCCCAAACCAATCTTACAATCCAATGTCTTGAAAGAGAGATAGTGCCACTTAAGTTAGTATTCCGGCTTCGTGGTGGAGTTGGTTACCACACCAGTCTAACACACTGGTGGTCTCTGGTTCGACCCTGGTGCAAATTATTCTTTTTCTCACTTCTCACAATCCTTTTTTTCCTTCTTCATTCACAACCACATCTATTTTATTGGCTCTAATTAGCTGGTCGTCAATTTTTATGACTGGGGAACCCTTTAGCCTAATGAAGGAACAGCCAGAGAGAGTAAGAGTGGTAATTATTACACTTAATAGCTGTTGTAAAAAGTAGCGTATCTTCGTTCACTATTGTTCAACCTTTAGCCTATTACATGCGCCAGCGCAGATCTGATATACTACAAAACAGCAGTCACGGCAGAGTGAACTCGTGTCCTCAGCTTCGGCTTCCATATCCCAAAAGCACACAATGAGGTCAACAGCTGGTAACCGGATCCCGGGAAGCCACATATTCCAACAATAGCATAATTTATTTACACGAGTGAGAACCTGTGACTAATTATCCTCCATCATGATAATGGTGATAATTGACATGGAGACTGGGGGATGAAAGAGAAAAAAAATGAAATCTATTGAGAACGGGCCATTTTCCCAAGCTCGGACCTCCCACAACCAACCCTCTGACAAGTTGGCATAGTAGCTAGTCTACCTGTGCACCCGTGGGGTGGCCCCCCCTGAGCACTTGTCGTGAGGTGATTGGGCTGCCAGGTGTTGGTTTTAGCAAACCTTGATAGGACAGAGGATTTAGGGACCAGGTAATTCGAGAAGGTTCCTAGAACGGCGCTAAGTAATCGGTTTTTTCTATAATGGAATACTACCAGACTGTGACTCGGGCACCTACCCTTTTAGTGCACTTCTACCATAGGAACCAAGGACCACTAGTGTATTCCATAAGGTCGAAGTAAACCATATTAGTCGGAAAATTACATATAGAGAAAATAATTTAACAGACTCACGATTTTCAGTGAGAAGATGTTTCAGACTCTGGCGGTGAATCGCCTTCCGAGAGACCTTGACCTATAGCCTTGTCTTTAGGGGCTTTTCCACCAGTCTAGTGATAACCTCTACCACAACGGACCAATCAAGCTCAGATTTCGTGCGCTCCCTACTCCTCCTACAATTTTGATGTGCTTTGGCCTCTGTATGGCTGTAAAACGACATCGATCAGTTCCAGAGCCGAGTGATGGTATGTGATTTTCACCACTTTCAAATTTTTCACGGTCTCATGTCCCCAATCTTCCCCCCTTCCCATGTTTATTTAGCTGATAGGGGCTAGGAGGACTCATGAGAGAAGCGTGTTCTAGCACTAGAAAGTGAACTCGCCTATAGCACTCGATCTGTATTGACAACTCAAACGGGTAGAACAAACCTCCAGTATAAGGATGCCCATTTCCTCATAAGCGTGCGAAGAGGGAATTAAGATCAAGACATCATCCTCCGAAGTAAGAGCTTCCAGTGCGCATAAAGTCAACAGAACACTACATTCAACAAAAATATTCACGTCCATTCAAGAGCAGCAAAGAGAGCGACGAAAGAATCAGCGGACGTCGATAGGCTCCAGCATTATGAAACTCATAATATTATATTGATATGTGAGTGGGGATCAGAAAAAAAACAAATAGTACAGGGGGTTTATTGTGAAGAATGAAGAGGGCATAAAAGACAGCAGATCATAAATACAAGGGGAGAACAGAGCGGAGCAACGGCGATCCACCACCCCCATATCCTCCAAGCCATCCCCGCTGCAAACTGGACACAAAATTAGTTTCTAGTTTTCGACCCAGCCCAGACCATTTTTGCAACCTCCTCGAAGTCCTCCACGTCGAAAACAATATCACCTTCCCCAAGGGTTTCGTCGGGGTCCCGAAGCATGGTTTTCTTGAACGAAATTTTTAACGGAGCCCCAGTCACATCCTCTCCAACGATTTTACCCCTTCCAGTCCTTGTGGCCTCGGGTATAAAGGGATCGGGGTCGGTTTGCGTAGCATCTGGATTGGGCATGTTCGCCAATTCCCACGTCTCCACACACACGCTCCTTTCCTCCTTTGAAACAGTGACAATAACAACAGTTCCCACCGCTTTCTCTGAGTTCTCTAACCACCATTTGGCATCGACCCTGAGGCGTTTCATGGACTCTGAAACTCCGCACTCAAACACTACGGTAGGCTAATCGGTTATAAATTCGCGAGACATAGGTTTGAACCCTGTATCCGCCTCTTTTTGGCCTGCTAGGCCTGAAAAAATTGCCCTCCCTACGTTCATCAAATTCCTACGAAGACCCATCGAGTAAACCTTGATTATAAAGGTTTCGGCGAATCCCCTGTGGGCTATTTCATGAGCTATACCTACCACAAATTTGACAACCAACGTTCTTTCGTTGGCGAGGAAGAGGAACCGGAGTCCCTTGTGGTGTCTGTTGCGAATTTTGTCGATCTCCGTAAACTCCTTGTCGGTGACAGGACTAAAAACCGCATACTGGGCTGGGCCGCACGATTGAAATTCCCTGATTCGCTTATTGATGGCAGTACCGAATCTTTTGGCATTGTAATATTGGTGACGTTCAACCCCTTCCAGCCCCTCCTCAAGGTAACAACGGACCTCGGCCGGCTCGAGTCTGGTTTGTGGAGGGCTTCCTTGTAGAGGGCTTCCTTGTAGAGGGCTTCCTTGTGGAGGGCTTCCGAAATTAGAGAGCCTAGGGGAGCCGCCAGCGTAGCTACTGCTTCCTGCAGACATGGTTGCAATCGTTTATAGTAGTTCAAGCAGGAAAAGGACTTCGCTTCGGGGATGCCGGTATCAAAGCAATAGCGAAGCACGGTGGAAGAAGAAAAAAAAAGCGGGTGGGGTGCAGTGGAGAGAGAGGATGTGTTTGATGTGTGGTCTTTGATCGGCTTGGCCGCAACTAAATGCCGGCACGTGACTGCGCACTGAAGGGCTTAATGGTCTAATGACGAGTGCAGCCCGATGACGATCTAATAAGATATAGTGCCTAAAAACAAGTCAAGGGATTGTATTACTCAAACTTGCATATCACTGGCTATGGTTAGCGCCCGCTACCGTGGGATGAGTTATCCTTTTACTAGGGAGCGGCGACTAAAGTAAGCGAGTAATTTGTATTGCTTATACTCGTAGACAAGATAAGAAAGAGATTGAAAGGAGAAGAAAGAAAAGAAGAAGAAGAACGAAGGAGAGGAAAGGAGGGGTGCGGAAATAGGTGTATAATACAAATAAGTGGGGGACATAGGCGGTCACGAGGCATCACTTGTGGCTGCCGAGGATACAAGAATGCAAGTATGATTTCCAACACTACCCTGTGATTGATCATTCGACAGGCACTCCTCTCCAAGCAGATCGTAGTCGAGCATTGCCCCCGTGATCTGCTCAAACATGCTCGGGCCCATCAATATCAAAACTTAGCTATTTCGAGTAATGAATATTCGGGTGTAATGACCAAGTGACCCAACATCATAACAACCCTTAATTTCCAATCAATCGTAATAATGGGATTGTTTCAAATAGAAGGAGTGTAACAGGCAGCGAATTTTACTGTTTGAGCCCCCCAAAGGGATAGTTTCAGTAGTAATGACAACTCGAAAGATTCCAAAAATGTCGAAAGAAAAGTGTAAATATTTATTGGGCAACCCGAGCTTGATACTAAAGAGCCTGACCTAGCCCAAGGAACCCCGCCTAGTCCAATGAACTGCTGGGGCTAACCCAATGAAACCCTAGCTAATGGGAAGGCTTAGTCATTAAGGAGGTACATTATTTGTTTAGTTTTCGGAATAAATACACAGTTGCTGATGTCCCTGAGTAGCACTAGGGCTCCGGCCCCGTTGGAGTTTCCTTGGTCAGCTATATTCGCTATTACTTTGATACCCGTATTCCCAAAACCAAGCCTTTTCTTGTGTGAACTACCATAGTCGATTGCGGCCCTGTTTGCCCTGAGTAGTACCTATGGTAGCGGCTCCGCTAACAGCTCCGCTTTGGGAAGCCCTCCACAAGCTAGACTCGGGCCGGCCGAGGACCGCCGTTACCTCGAGGAGGGGCTGCAAGGGGTTAAACGTCACGGATATCGCAGTGCCCGCTCATTCGTTACTACTATTAACAAGCGTATCGAGGAATTCCAATTCAGTGGCGCAGCCCAGTACGCGGTTTATAGCCCTGTCAGCGACGAGGAGTTTACGAAGATCGAAAATACTCGCAACAGGGACCTCAAGGGACTGCGGTTCCTCTACCTCACCAACGAAAGAGTGTTAATGGTCAAACTTGTAGTGGGTGTAGTCCATGAACTGGCCCACAGGAAATTTATCGAAGACTTTCTTGATGGGTCTCCGTAGGGATTCTGGAGATATAGGGATGACAATGTGGCAGGCCTACGAAGCCGAAAAGAAGGGGATAAAGCGCTTAAACCTCGGTCTCGCGCCCTCGGAAACGATTGGCTAAGCGTAGTGTTTGAGTACGGAGTTTCAGAGTCCTTAGAACGCCAAAAGGTCGATGCGAGATGGTGGTTAGAGAACTCAAAAGGAGAGGTTGGAACTGTCATTCTTGTTGCTACTTCAAAGAAGGCAAGGCAAGGAGCTTGCAACCAGAGACAGTGTTCCCAACCGTCTGAGGGGATGACACGAATGATGTCTCATGATGCTATTGATAGATATATTCCCATGGTAGTTGTCAGGGTACGATAGTTGTTTGGGGCACGACCTCTAGTTTAGTGTCGTGACTGTTTGTGTGTGAGAAGTTTTTCCTGTTGCACGTTGCGATCGCTCTCTACCTGTATATATTCTAGAACTATTATAGTGGTAGAGAGCAATCAGACAAAACTTTCCTTTCCTCTCATAGGGCTAAGGTGGGGGCGGGAATCGATACGATGATGAAACTGTCGCTATACCAAAGAGCAGTATTAAAGAAGACTAAGTACTGGAGGCTTAGACTAAGTTGTTGTAACAAACTTGTCACTATATCACAAACTACCAAGTAGTTCCTAATAGCTAAGTATGTTTGGTCTAAATTCTTGGAGCAAACTGAAGAAGTAACTGTTCAACCAAGTATATTGAAAACTGTGTCTGTAACCGGTACGGGTTACGGGTTTGGTTTCGAGTATCGTTTGATACTTAGTATGTTTTAAGTTTGGTTTTGAGTATGGTTTGATATTCAGTATGTTTTATGATTGAGTTTGTTACTCATAATGCTTTATGTTTGTTTTTGAGTATTGTTTGATACTACTCAGTATGTTTTATGTATTGTGTCAAGTTATCATTTGATATTTGAAAAGTTTATTTAATGTTTCAAGGCTACCGTTTGGGAAGTCATTATGGTTATTGTTTACAAGACATGGTTAGCCTGACAAGTGTATTTAAGACCTGCTATTCTTCGGACTTAGAGAAGGCAAACTTTGATGGACAGAGTTTTCAATATACTTGGTTGAACAGTTACTTCTTCGGTTCGCTTCAAGAATCCATTAAGACCAAACATACTCAGCTATTACGAACTACTTGGTAGTTGCGATATAGGAAGAAGTTTGTTACAACAACTTAGTCTAAGCCTCCGGTACTTAGTGGGATTAGATACCGTACTTTGCTATAGAGATAGTATCGTTACCCTATCCATTCCCGCCAGCAGTCAGGGGATGGTTACATTTTTTTAATTTCAACAAGTTACCAAGATTGAAGAACACCAGGAACCAAGCGGGAGCAGACTTCCCAAAAAGAAGGTTCACCCACAGTGAGCAAGAGATGAACAGGCACGATTTCTCAAAGCACCAGTAAAAGAAAACCTCACGATAGACGAAGCAGCTAGGAAACTAGCCAGAAATAGCGCACAGCAAGATCTAGCAGAATTTGCAACAGAACTAGCAAAAGCAGCAACAGTCACCCCCGGCGGGTTCCCTGACTCTCCGCAAAAAGGATCATCGAGTAAAGCCCCAGCAGCAGCAGCAGGAGGCGATCCCGATAGCTCAAGTAGCAGCATGGACTCAGACGACATGTTTGATCATGGAGGAGGAGCTGGTGGTTCAGCACCTGCACCTGCACCTGTACCGGAGCCCTTACCCAGACTTAGTATCAAGGTTCCATCACCCAAGAAGTTCACTGGTGATAGTGAAGAACTCAAACCATAGGTATTTGATAGATGGTACAACTGGGTCCAACTCTATCGGTGATTGCACAACATATCCCAGAATGCAGCAGGAGTGGGGAACCACTGAATATTCTACACAGAAGGATGAGCCCAAGAAGCAGCATTCCAATCAGCAGAATTATTTGGGGAAAACTTCAGAAGGGATCTACTATTAACCTACCTCAGGGAACGACTCCAATCATCTGAACACGAGGATGACACTGATCAGAAGTTCCATAGCATTAGACAATCCTGGAATGGACAAGTTCAGAAGATATCCATCATAGCCGCCAATCTACTCATGCATAAATCACGGCTACGACAAGACACTATAAGTGACTATGCTTTTGTACCGCAATTCTTTGCAAGCATGCACCCAAGGCTCCGGCACGATGTGGGAACTCAGTATATAGGGGATGAGGACATCAATACTGGCATTGCTATGACAGAAAGACTAGACACAATCCATCGGAGCACAGGAGCATACGGCAAGGAACCCTATGACAAACAACCTAGGAAATCCACCAACAAGGAACCAGAACACAAGCCAAAGATGAAATTCAATAACGATGGCAACTCCAGCAAAAAGCAGAAGCAAAGAGAGAAAGCAGCCTGTTTTACTTGTGGTGGTGAAGGATATATAGCAAAAGATTGCTCAAGCAAGAAAGACAAAGGAAAGACGAAGGTCAAGAAGGAAGTAGCCTCCAACCTAGCAACAGAGCTTAGTGAATATGATGGAGTATACATCAACACCAGGGGAATTCAAGAGCTATGCAGCCACAAAAACCACGCCGCCCTAATACAATCAAAGCATATCACGCGCTTGAAGGAACAATGTTCATGAATGGAAAGGAAGCAACAGTCCTGTTTGATACAGGAACAATCTGAGCCAACCTCATTAGTACTGCCATCATCACCACCCATGGTATATCATGTAAAAAATAAAGAAATCAACTAGGATACTCATGGCTATGAAAGAATCACGGTTTGCACGAAATAAGGAATGTACTGTTGACCTATCAGTAGATAAACTGGAGACAAATGGAAAACAAAATGCTAGTAGGAAACCTAGCGAAATAGGATGCCCTTATAGGGATGCCATTCCTAAAGCAACAAGAAGCGATAATAGAATGTGGTGGGTTAGCAATTGACTTCACCAAGTTTGGAATTAGGATCAACTGCACACCTGCTAGCAGACACATCAGAGCAGTAGTTGTCACCACCGAGCAGAGGAAGAACCAACACCAAAAGATAGTTCCGGAATTTATGCCGGAAGGATTACTTCCACTCAGAAAGCCAAACTATGAAATCAGTCTCATACTAGAAAAGGATCTAGGAACTTTACCAACTTACTCAATTCCTGAGACATAGTTGAAAGATATGAGTTTACAGATCAATGAGAAGATTGAACAAGGTATTATCGAACGAAAAGCAGTCCATGGGGTAGCACCTATCTTTGCTTAAGAAAAGAAAGATAAAATCAGGAGGAGACCACTCGTTGATCTTGCGGCAAGAAAGAAGATAACCATCAAGGACGATGAAATAATTGCAAATCAAAGAATGATCCTGAACTGGCTAGGAAGGGTGAGATACCGAAGCAAGATTGAACTCAGCGAAGCCTACTTTCAGACTAGGGTAGAACCCAAGGATGTTGATAAGAATAGTTTCAAGTCGCCCTTTGGATGTTTCGTCAGCAAAGTCATGCTTCAAGGTGACATGAATGCATCAGGAAAATTTATATGAATAATGTCTAACTTATTCACCAACTATCTAGGACAATTGATGTGGGCTCACATTGACGATAGCCTCATATATTCTGATATAGAACAAGACCACCTGAAACATAATGGAATGGTGTGTGAGAAGTGAAAACAAGCTCAGTTTTACGCTACAATGAAGAAATCGGAATTCTGTGCCACAAGCATGAATGTTCTGGAACATGGTATTGACGATCAAGGGGTGGGAGTAAGACCGAAAAAGATCGCCAGAATCGAAGAATGGACCACTCTGAAGAATAAGAAACAACTACAGGAATTTCTCAGAGTTGTCAATTATATTAACCAATTTATACCACACTTGGCGTCTATGACAGCATGCCAGACCTCACGTACTAGAACGGAAGAGTCTGTATAAACTGCAACACATGATCACGCACACAATGAGATCATGAAACTGATCCACCATGAATCAGTATTAACAATATGGCTAATAACCGACCTCTCTGATACAGGAGTTGGTGCTTGGGTAGGACAAGGAGAAACAGCTGATACTGCGTGACTGGCAGCACTCCATAGTAGGACGTTCTCTAATGCTCAGATGAACTATGGTGGTACAGACAAGGAACCCTTGGCGATAGTTGATGTTCTTACAGCATTCCATCACCTCTTGGGAGGAAATGAATTCATGATAGTCACTGCTCATCAACTCCTGATGTACCCCAAGACAAGCAGAACAACAACAAAGAGGCAGCTTAGGTGGTGAGGATATATTCACCAGTTTAGGGGAACAATCATATACCGGCCAGGACAATGGATGTCACAAACGGTGACTAAGGAAGGCAGACTTTCACATGACTAATAGTTATTAGTCATTGGTTTGTTATCTTTCACACTATGAGAATCAATTGACTCACAGGTTTTCACATGACGACGCAATAGCGTGTCATCAGTTTATTGTTATTGGTTGATATTTGACATGACACACGATTGTGGTCATGTGGTTTATGTATTTCGCACATGACTCATAGTTATGAGTCATGGGTTTCACGCATGTGACCCCGCTATGACACATTACGTGTTTTAGGGGTTTTGATTGGTTGCGAGATATGGCGCAGCTGACTCGGACGAGTCAGCTGATGGATTTCACACTATGACTCACTATGAGTCATGAGTCGCGTGACGCGAGGGTACGAGTCACGCAGGGTTAGGGTTGAGGGAAGAACCCCTATTTAAGGGCACCCTAGGGACATGGGATTTGGGTCACGAACCATCTCCTCTACACACCCGGGGATTGAAATCTCAACACCATGAGAATTCATTGTCAACATCCATCTCCCCTGCACACTCAGTGACCTGGACCCGCACTCCCCGTGAGCTGCACCCTCCCCCTCCCGCCTTACTTCCCTTATCATGTCCTTGAGCCCTGGCATCCTTGTTTCTAGGGGTCGTTTGGCTCTATCACCTCCTCTCTCTGCGTGCGCTTCGCTCCCTCGCTTAGTGTTTGCACGGTCGGCAACACCCTTTCGCCCATGTTACGGACGGCTGGGACTACAGTTCACAGTAGCAGGAAACCTTTCAACAGGCCACGGTTGATTTCTCCGTTCTCTTCACTTCGATTAGAGGCTGCCTAGTGAGACACGCAGACGGTTACCGATAGTTTCCACGGTTATTGGGTATACCCCTCCTCCCCCCCCTTCAGGTCTCCTCCTGTTGCTCGGTTACACCTACAGTTCTTTCACGTGGCTGGCACCCTACTGCCTTCGCCGCCCTAGCGATTGCCACGGTCGCCCCTCTCGGTTAGGCTCAGTCGTCGTATTGCACTCCTGGGTGGTGGATGTTAATGGCCTGGGTCCTTGAGTAATGTTTGGAACGCCACATCGGTTTTAGAGGCCCCCGCAACTTCTTTGTTCTTCTTTCATCGTCGGAGGCTTAGGCTTTCGTAAGTGGTTTATGAATCATTTAATTTGTTGGTGTCTACGGCAAGGGTTTTCCTGTTGATTCCTCCCCATGTATTGATTTTTATTTTTCCTTTCGACCGCTTAGTTGGAGGGGGATTTCCTTTTTGCGTGGCTGGTGTGCGGTTGGTGTAGTACCCAAGAGACTTGGGCATATGGCTTTTTCCCTGGTGCCGGGTTGGAGAAAAGCAGGGGATGGGGTTCTTTCTTTACCATAGCTAGCGCTGCACGTAGTCTTCATTCCCAGTAGTTGTTTAATACAAAGCACATGATAAAAAGAATAAAAAAAGTAAAATAAAATAAAAAGACGTGGGATTTGGGTTCCTCACGCAACCATGTAAGTTCTTTCATAAACTATACTTTCAATCTCAAAACCTTTATGTACTATATCTCGACGAAAGAAGACGCGACGGTCGTATATGAGCCTAGCGATCGACGTTGCAGGATAGGAGTCAAAGGACTTAGCTATCGCAACAGCTATTAAGGGCCGGAGGAAGTGATCGTTAGGAAACTATCGGTTACCTGCTGCAAGTATCACCCGGAGAGGAGAGGATTGTAACATTTGGTTGCGTCAACCAGCAGCATCTAGCAAACAGACAAAACGGAGACCAACAAGGAAAACGACATTGACCCCCATAGCGGAAATTCTCAACCTTTCCTCACTAGGAGAAGGACTTGAAAGGGCCTTAGTGGAAGAGATGGCACCAAGCCCTACAACACCAGAGCCACCATCACCAAGTGGATCAGAAGAAACAGAAGAACAAGGAAGGACACGAGGAAACACGATGGTGGCTACAGAAGGCCAAGAAGGAGCGACATCCTCAGAAACAACCCCAATCCTGAACCCCGAACAGCTGAGACACATCATCCGATCCTTAAGTGGAGGAACCGGGAAGCCCAAGGGCAAGGAACCAGAGGTTTACCGAGGAGAACGACACAAACTACGAGGATGGCTAGCCTAACTCGTAGTATACTAAAGGACAGTGGGATGGCAAAACGGCCATGATGAGGAAATAATCCTCTATGCAACAAACCTCCTAAGGGACGAGGCAGGGAGCTGGATCACACCTTAGGCAGAAGAACCAATCACCCCAACATGCCACAACTTGGCAGGATTCAAAGCAGAATTACAAAGACAATTTGGCGTAAGCGACGCCAGGGGAGAAGCAAGGATCAGACTAAAGAACCTGAAACGAGGCAAACATTCAGTCACGGAATACTGGAATGAATTCCCGCTCGTGGCTAGCGAAGCCGAGTTGGACGACTCAACCGGAGGAGAACTACTTCCAGGCGCAATGATCACAGAATTGCAGAACGCCTTGAGAGCTAGCAGTGCAGAATACGAGTGCCTTGAAGCCCTAGCCCCAATGGGCAATCCGGAAGGAAACCAAGTTGACGACAGTCACACATATCCAAGAATCGCCATCAACAAAAAACGTCCAACGGGAAACCATCACACCACGAAACCCAGACGAGACATATCGACTCACAAATAATGGCAATCAAAATTATGGCGACCCTATGGAACTGCACGCGACGCGGAGAAGACCAAAATTGAATCTCTTGAGGGAAGAATTCCAAAGGAGGATAAGAGAACAACTATGTCTCAAATGCTTACAACCTGGACACTTAGCCAGGAGCTTCCCGAAAAAGGAAGGACCCAAACCATTAAACGCACAAGCCAGGAGTAGGCAACCTACGAAGAAAATGGCCCTTTGGTAAACCAGACCTAGGTTTAGGGAAATTGAGGTCGAAGGGGAACCTGAACAGTCGGGAAAAGACGAATGTCAGCAGCAAAATGTAAAAACCACTCCTGGTCCACCAAGGGGGGTTATGGTCCCCCTGGTCCTCCCGATCCATCCTGATCCACCCTGGTCCACATTTTCGGTAAAATTTGAAAAAGTGTGGATCAGAGCGGATCAGAGTGGACCAGGTGGACCACTGGGACCACAACCCCCCTTGCTGGACCAGGAGCGTTGAGGCCCACCTTGGACCACACTCCGATATTTTCCTGATGGTCCCCAGTAATGGATGGTCTGAGGGACAGACCCAAACCCAAACCCATCATCATTGAGAACTACTACGCGGCACTAAAGCAGACAGAAACCCTGGAACACGACAATGATTATATTCTGGGCATGATACAGCTACACGGCGGAAAAGAGTCAGTTACTATCAATGCTATGGTTGACTCAGGAGCAACCGAAGACTTCATTGACCGAGAAGTCCGCAACAAACACGGGATCAAGATGATCAAAGCAAAAAATCCAACGAAGATTTACCTTGCGGACGGAAAATCATGCGCTAGGGGACCTGTCACCCATATGACGAAACTACCTATAGACATCAGTAGCCATAGGGAATTGGCAACCTTCCAAGTGGCAAATCCCCAAAACCATGAGGTCATCCTCGGGATGCCATGGTTAAGAGAATACAATCCAACAATTGATTGGAATGACAAAAGGATGACATTCAACAGAGAACTATGTACGACTTGGGGTCAGAAAGGTTCGCCTGTTGCATATGGCGTACCCGAAGAAAAAGCCCTGGAAGAGAATCTCATCACGAGATTCTCTAGGATATAGGCCAAGAATGGCCCGACGGCCAATGACCAGAGCCTCAGAGTTAAGAAGCTATCCGCTGAGGCCAGAGTGCCTATAAAGGGAACAGCAAGAGCGGCAGGACACGACCTGTACGCTAACGAAGGAACCGACGTTCCTGCTAGAGGGCAAGCAATTGTTGGGACGGGAATAGCTATTGAATTACCTCACAACACCTATGGACGAATCGCACCACGAAGCAGTCTAGCAGGCAAACATCGACTCACGACAAATGCAGGTGTGATAGACTCCGACTACAGAGGAGAAGTGAAGGTGGTCCTAGTCAACCTAGGAGGCCAACCATACTGAGTGGAAAAAGGAGACCCGATCGGAGAACTGATCTTCGAAAAGGTCGACCACAGTGAGCTACAAGAGGTAACCCAGTTGGACGACACCGAGAGAGGAGATCAGGGTTTCTGAGGCTCAGGCACCACCAGGCACCAAAGAGTCACGGGCCAGAAGTCAAAAGCACATATGGAGATCAACGAAATCTCGGCCAGAGCCTTCGGGCAGTTTTACCGACGCGGAAAAATGACCGGCATCCTAAGATGGGACGAGATTGATTATGAAATTCAGCTTGAAGCAATCAACATTAGCACCAAGCTGGCGATAAAAAACAAGTAAAAGAATGAGGACCAGGATATTAGGGACACGGTTCCCTAAGAATATCATCACCTGCTGGATGTATTCAAAAAAGGAGAAAAAATGACAGTACCACCCCACCGACCGGACATCGATTTAGGACTCGACCTGCAAGAAGGAAAAACAGTACCAATCAAGAAGATATACGCCCTCAGTTACGAACAACTGGAAGAGCTCCGTCCATACATCAAACAAAACGAGGACCGCAGGTTGATTCGAAGAGTGAAATCAGGATAGGCTTCACCAATCAGGTTTGTCAAGAAAAAGAACGGCGCACTCAGACTATGCGCCGATTACCGAGCACTGAACGAAGTCACCAAGAAGGATCGACATCCAGTACCACTTATTAGTGAAGCCCTAGACAGACTAGGGGGAGCCAAATACATCACTAAGCGGGATATCAAGGACGCCTACCACAATATTCGAATCAGAGAAGGAGACGAATGGAAGACAACCTTTTCAACAAAGCTAGGGACTTACAAATACCTAGTCATGCCATTTCGAATATGCAATGCACCGGCGGGGTTTCAACGATGGATCAATTAGGTCCTTATAGAACAGATCGACATGTGTTGCATCGTTTATCTGGATGACGTGCTGATATATTCAAACACCCTACAATAACACCGAAAAGACGTCAGTAATATTCTCGCAGCCATACGAAAATTGGGGATCAAGGTCACACCATCAAAGTGCGAATTCCACCAAAGGGAAACTGAATACCTAGGAGTCATCATTGGACAATAAGGGGTCAAGAGAGACCCAGTTAAGACACAAGCCATATGGGACTGGACAACACCCAAGACAAACAAGGAAATCCAATACTTCCTATGATTCTGCAACTTCTACCGACGATTTATAGAATGTTTCAGCAGGATAGCCAAACCGCTATACACGAAAACAAAGAAGGAATGGATAGGCAACTGGGAATGGGGAGACAAAGAACAGCAAGCATGCGACGAATTAAGGACAAAACTCACCACAGCACCAGTACTGGTCTACTTCGACCCCCTCGCACCAACCAAAATCAAAACAGACGCCTCAAAATACCTCTCCACTGGTATACTGTCACAACAATGGCAGGACGGAAAATGGAGACCAGTGGCGTACCGATCCAAAACCATGTCAGACGCTGGGATGCAACTACGATATTCACGATCATGTACTACTGGCGATAGTTCAGGCATTCCAAGAATAGAAAAGATACACGAGAGGGAATCCAAACCCGATATGGGTCCTCACGGACTACAAAAACTTAGTCACCTTGATGACGACGAAGGAACTAAATGAACGACAAGCACGATGCATGCAAGAATTAAGCCAATAAAAGTTCAAAATTGAATACCGACCAGGAAGAGAGGGAGGAAAGCCAGACAGCTTCACAAGAAAGGCAGGAGACCTACCCACGGCAGAAGATAAGAGACTCACCCCATATCTGGGAATCTTACTGCCAAAGGAACGATACTGGGATATTCCAGAGACCGAAGAAATCAATCTCGACATATTGGAAACAACCGAGTTTCGAGACAAGGACGAAGGAGAGATACAGCAGGCAAGCAACGTCAACGACGAAATCCAAGACATCAAAAGAAACTTGGACAAAGGAAGGAAAGAAATAAAAGGAATAGGGTTGGGAGTATGCCAATGGACGGACAGCCTCTTATGGTACCAAGGACAGATTTGGATGCCAAACGAAGAAGGGATACAAACCACTCTTAACGCCAAACACCACGAACCACCACAAGCGGGAGATGGCGGAACGGCAAAAACCACGGAACTCATAAGCCGATGATATTATTGGCCAAAGAAAAGAGAAGATATCAAATGATTCAAAAAAATTGCGACAGATGTCAGAGGACCAAAGTGGTCCGACATACACCCTACGGATTGCTGCAGTCAAACGAGGTTTCTGATTGATGATGGCAATCAATAGCTATGGACCTCAATACGGACCTGGCGAAATCAGACGGAATTTGACACCATACCGGTGGTCATCGACCGGTTGACCAAAATGAGCCATTTCATTCCATGCTCGAAGGACCTCGACGCACGGCAGTTCGCCAATCTCCTCATGAAAGAGACAGTCACGCTACACGGACTACCACATGATATCATCACCGACAGGGGGACACTATTCACCTCAGACCTATGGAAAGAAACTAGGGGGAAATTAGGAATCGAACGAACACTCAGGACGGCTTTCCATCCACAAACAGACGGACAGACCGAACGGACCAACGCCATATTGGAATAATACCTCCGAGCATACATCAACTATCACCAAGACGATTGGTGTGGTTACCTACCACTGGCAGAATTTGCATACAACAACGGATATCAGGAGACCATCAAAAACACACCCTTCTTTGCAAACAACGGAAACCACCCCGAATACGAGATGATCGGTCATCTGATTCAAGGAAGATAAATGAAATGAGAAGAAATGACTCTGGTACATGAGCCATTAAGAAACGAAATGGTGGCCGCGCAATTACGGCAAAAAGAATTTTACGATTTACACAGAAAAACCCAATCCAAACCTACAGTCAGGAGATATAGTGTGGCTGTTGCCACACCACATCAAGACCACAAGACCATCCAAAAAATTGGACTATAGGAAAAACGGACCATGCAAACTCTTGGCCAAGAGTGGGGCAAGCGCATATAAGCTGGCCTTACCGCCCTCAATGGCGATACACAACAGATTCCACATGTCCTTCCTCAAACCCCACCAATATAATCAATTCCCCTCACAGACCAAAAAACCCCCTCCTCCTATTGAGGGAGAAGGAGAAAACGAATACGAACTCGATGGAATCTTCCACTCTCGACTCCACTACAACCAGCTCCAATATTGAGCTAAGTGGAAAGGCTACTCACCAAAACACGATAAAGTCTGGTACCCAGCAGAAAACTTCAACAATGCAGAACACACAGTCCAACGATTCCAGCAGCGCTACCCAAGGAAGCCCGCAGTGGATACACGTTACGATTAACAGGTCGTCCTCCACACCTCCCCAGGTCGTCCAACAAGAACAACACTCGCACAGACCAGCGAGTGACGCCCAGTGCGTCGCTCGCAACTCTAGCTGCACTAGCCCAGCCTACTCGGGCTCACCAAAAAGACAGGTGGCACACGCCTCCAGGAGCTGGACTGATTGCGTCGATGATGGATGTCAAATCCATGTAAGCCAGAAACAATGGTCAGGCTGGTACCCACAATTCACCACGAGATCGAGACAAGCAAGGTTCACCCACGACCACGACTGGCGACAAGAAATGGAAGCGAACCTAGGAGGGGACTGGCGACCCCAACAACCTCGTTGGCGAAGGGCCAGCAGGGCCCATGGAGATCTCACAAGCTGGGAACCTTGTGTTAACGACAACTGCAAGGAACACTGATGTGAAAAGGTGGATGCAGGATACTACCCCAGACAAGTAGAAAAAAAAGACTCTGTCAAATAACAACAGAAGGTAACAACGAAAGAGAAAGATCGTGAGGACACGACAAGGAGGGGAGGGGAGCGAGAAAACCATTCAAGACGTGGAAGCCATGGAAAGACAAATCTTGGACCTCTCAGGCCAACTAGATGGCGCTGCCTAAATCATTGTGGCAAAGGAGAACGACCTAGAAAGGCTCGACAAGGAAAAGGAAAAACTCCAACAAGCCTAGAATCGAGTCAATCAGAAAATGGGCCAAATCGGGGCCATGCTTTGGATAGAAGGAGTTTATCATCGTGGGACCGATACAAGAGGGGGAAGGGAGCTAATGTCACAAACGGTGACTAAGCAAGGCAGACTTCCACATGACTAATAGTTATTAGTCATTGGTTTGTTATCTTTCACGCTATGAGTATCAATTGACTAATAGGTTTTCACATGACAACGCAATAGCTTGTCATTAGTTTATTGTTATTGCTTCATATTTGACATGAGACACAATTGTGGTCATGTGGTTTATGTATTTCGCACATGACTCACAGTTATGAGTAATAGGTCTCATGCATGTGAGCCTGCTAGGGCACATGACTTGATTTAGTGGTTTTGATTGGTTGCGGGATATGGCGCAGCTAACTCGGACGGGTCAGCTGATGGATTTCACACTGTGACTCACTATGAGTCATGAGTCGCATGACGCGAGGGTATGAGTCACGCAGGGTTAGGGTTGAGGGAAGAGCCCCTATATAAGGGCACCCTCGGGACATGGGATTTGGGACAGGCAACAAGAAAAAGAAGACAAAGAGGACCTCGGCTGCTGAGATAGCGAGAGAGGGGGATAAGAGTATAAAGCCCCCCTCCTCCCTTCCCTCGGCCTCCAGACGTTTCTTCGCTGCAAGAACAGACCCTGCCCCACACGCCCGCGCACAACGCATATCCGCTGCCTTCCCCGACATCGCTGCCGCCACCCTCACCGACTCCAACTGCCTCCTCCCCAAAGGCTTCATAGCCAAAGTCAATAACAGAGGTGCCGTCTCCCTGACTGGCACAAACCCCAGCACCCCCGCAGAATCGTACACCCCCTACTTCGATGCTCTCACCCGCCACCTCAACCAGTCCTTCCCAGTCGGGGACAATCCCTGGCTTACGTTTACCAAGGCGCCAACCACTGTCCAGTTGGCAATTCACTCGATCCCAACCCACATCCTCCCAGACGACGACGAAGAACTCTTCGACTTCATCAAGAAATCCATCCGCAACGCCAAGGAGGTCACGATTAGCGCGGCCAGGTACCTTAACCAGAGCCGAGCTGTTAGGCTCACCAAGCAGGCCACTTCGGTGGTTGTCTCCGTTAACCCCGACTACGTTTCCGTCCTCCTCCCGGCTCTCTTCCTCTTCTCCAAGCGGCTCAAGGTCGAGAAAACGACCCAGGCTAACCGCTACACCCAATGTTCCAACTGTTATCGATTCGGACACGCCCATGCCCGATGCACCCAGAAGCACCCCACCTGCCCGTATTGTGCTCTTCATCATACTCGTTCAGCCCACTGCTGCCAGAACCCCACGTGTCCCAAGGGAGGCGACTCCAAGGCCGTCCCTGACTGCTGCCCCACATCCCCCCCCACTGCCCCAACTGCGGCGATGACCACGATGCCTTCTACAAAGAATGCCGGGCTAGACCAGTCCCCCCTCCTCAACCCGAGGCCTCCCCAACTTCCGACGAGGAATTATCCGACGCCTCCTCCGACCCTGAGGAAGCCATGGATGTGGTCGACGATGGCCGTCAAACACCCTCTGCTCCCAAAGCCCCCTACAACCCAAACCATGGACCTTCCCACCCCCAGAGCCCCCCTCCGCTCCAGAGATGCCCTCGCACCCCCCAGCGGGCCCCAGCCAGCACCCACTGGCCAAGTTCCGCTACCTGTAACTCCCGCCAAAACCTCGGGCCCGTCCCGGAAATGATTAATAAACCCTGCTCCAATACCCGCCATGGACTGGCTCCGGAGATGAACCTCACCCTCGTTCAACACAACAGCCTGGGCAGCTGGGATGTGTTTCTTTCCTTGTTTTCTTCTTTAATAGAAGGCTCCCCCATCGACTTTGTCCTGTTACAGGACCCCCCCTCCTCCAAAGGTTTCCTCCCATGCTATGCTGGTTTTAAATCTTTTGCTCCTCCCGTTGCCAGGCCCAGGGTGGCCTGTTATGTGTCCCTAAACTTTCTGCAAAAATTTGCAGTACTACCGTTCTTTCCCCCCGAGACAGACGACTTCATGGCGCTAGATGTGCTCACTCCAAAAGGTTGTTTTCGCTCCAGCTTTCCCTGTTTCAGGATCGGCAACGCATACGCAAGGCCGCTCCACCCAGACCCTCACTCCGTCTCCCCCGAGACCGCCCTTCGGGACCTCGAATACCCCTACTTAGTCGCAGGCGACTTCAAAATCCACAACACAGCCACCGACCCCTCCAGACTCCTCTCCCCTAAGGAGGAAAGTGAATCCGCCCCCTACTTCGCCCTAGCTGCCGACTTAGGTTTCACCCTTCTCAATACCCCAGGAATTTACACGCGGTTCCCTTTCACAGGAACCCACAGACCTAGTACCATAGACCTGGCGTTCGCCAACGCACGCATGTTCCCAGCCTTCCGCTCTTGGGACGCAGCGTTACTCCCTTCTACGGGGTCTGACCATGCGCCCATGATCATCCTCCTACGTCCGCCCTCCCCGCACAACGACAAACCCAGACCCCGCTGGCAAGAAGCCGACTGGCCAGTGCTTACTGACAGACTCAAAACCTGGCAGATCCCCCCCCCCCCTGACGCTCCGTCCCCGAACCAACTCGACCAATGGTTCTCCTCTGCCCTCTCCACGCTCACAGCAACGATCGAAAACGAGATGCCCCGCTCACGCCCCTCCCCGAATTCCAAAGCCTGGTGGACCCCTCTGCTCACCACTCTCCGAAAGGAATTCACAAAAACCACCCGCAAAGCAAACGAAATGCGGACCCCCGACTCCTACGCCACAGCAAGGCAGACTACGCTCGGCTACTTCAAGGCCATCAAAAGGGCCAATGCTACCTACTGGGCTGATTTCCTCGCAAAAGCCTCCCCGAACAACATCTGGACGGCCAAACAGCTAGTCGCCCCAAGGAAGACCCCCATATTCCCCTCCCTCCCTGACGCCGCCGACCCTGTCGCAATCAACAACGCCCTCTTAATCCATTTCTTTCCCCCCAAAGACCCCCTCCCCGGGAGAGGACGCCTCACGATAAACCCTTCGGCCCCTCCCCTCACGGGAGACGAAATCAGAGCCGCCCTCTCCAAAAGCTCCCCCTCATCTGCCCCTGGCCCCGATGGGATCCCGTATTCCGTATGGAAGAAGGTGAATCTCATCAATCCCTCTATTATCCTCCAACTCCTCTCCCCTCTTGTTACTTTTGGGTACCACCCCCCATCCTTGAAGAACGCCAATGGCGTAGTCCTAGACAAACCCGGCAAAGCCTCCTACGACTCCCGCGCGGCTTTCCGCATCATCGTCCTCCTCAAAACCATCTCGAAAATCCTGGAACGAATCATGACGGTACGACTAGCCGCCATCGCCAAGTCCAAAGGCCTCCTACATCCGAACCAGTGCGGGTCCCTCCCCGGGCTCAGCTCCACCGACGCCTGCCTCTCACTCACACACGAGATCAAGACGCTCCAGAGACCCAGACTGGAAGTCTCCACCCTCTTCCTAGACATCAAAGCCGGCTTTGACAACGTCAACGCCTCCACCATCCGAGCCAGACTCCTAACCTCCCACGTACCCTCGTACATGGTCGACTGGGTGTCCTCCTTCCTTTCAGAAAGAACGTGCACCCTGGTCTTCCAGGGCTCCCCGAACATCTCCTCACCAGTCTCCGTCGGCACCCCCCAGGGGTCCCCCATATCCCCCCTCCTCTTCCTCCTCTACGTCGCCCCCCTCCACATGTCAATACCCAGAGGCCTCATGGTCTCCTACGTCGACGACTTCTCCATCATGGTGGCCTCCCCATCTTATAGGGGAAACATACGCCGCCTTCAAGGTTTGTTTACCACCATATCCCAAAAGGGCCGAGACATGGGCGTCTCCTTCTCGGTCCCCAAAACAGAACTCATTCACTGGCGCACCCCGAGCCAGAGGACCCCCCAGTCAAAGGCCCCCATCGTTCTAGAGGGCCACCTCTTCCACCCCTCCGAGGTCGTGAGATGGCTAGGCTACTGGTTTACCCCCGCCCTCTCCCCCACACACCACTTCAGACACAGGCTTTCACTAGCCCAGGCTGTATTCTCCTTCGTCAAACGCCTTTCCTCCCCAGGAGCGGGGGTAAGACCCTTCCTATGTCACCGCATCGCGACCGGCCTCCTCTGCCCCATACTCACGTATGGCGCCGACCTCCTCACCCCAACTTACACCGCGCTCAGAGGCATGAACAGCTTTTGGCACAGGGTCCAGAGATGGACAACGAACAACTTCTATTCCACCCCCACCTCCATCCTGGCCCGCGAGGCCTGCCTCCCCCCAATCGTCTCATACTGCAGGTACCGAAGACGGCTGGCCGCCCTCATGGTGGCCTGCGCCCCCCCATACGCGAACCCAGCTGCGGCTAGGCTCCCGCCCTCTTTTCCCTCCCTCTCCTCCTTCAGAGCCCAGGACTCGTCCAGGCATCTCACGAGAGGTCTCTCCTCCGTCTACCTCCCCCTCGACTGGCGCACCAAGATACCCTCCCCACCCACAAGGAAACATCTGCCGGTTGACGCCCTCGCACACCTTACCATTCTGCTACAAGAAGGCCTCTCACGCCTTCCTCTCGTCCTCCACTCCCTCCCCCCACCAGGGACAAACATCCCCCCGCCTGACCTCATGAGAAAGACCTACAAGACGCTGCGAGCCCGAGCTAGGCACATGCTCCTCCAAGACTGGGCCGAAGAAGACCCCGCTCCTCCCTACTACGAGTACCCCCCTTCCCTCACCCCCCACCCCTTCATGGGCCTGGGTAAGTTCGTGGCGGGAAGGATCCACCAGATGCGGTCAGCACAAGGTTATCTGGCCGCCCACCCATCCTGGTCCGACGAAGACCCCAA
>Ga0307507_10003074_pt1 | contig 33320 bp, 23 predicted proteins | sample 7_EM_MG_FD_207223 | JGI IMG/M metagenome (GOLD analysis project Ga0307507, IMG submission 207223) | Populus trichocarpa ectomycorrhiza microbial communities from riparian zone in the Pacific Northwest, United States - 7_EM | ecosystem: Host-associated > Plants > Roots > Unclassified | place...
TTTGTGGTATTATAGTCGTATCCATACTATTTTCGTAAAAGATTACTATACCGCCACTAAAACTTGCAGGGAGCGTCGGCAGCCCGCTCATGTACGCACCTTACTAGCACCTGCAGCCACCGATATCACAAGGCAGAGTGAGCAGACGCAACCAGAGGCTTACGTTGGCCACCACGAGCGCAACCTGAATAGAATAAAATCCTCAAAGATTACTCTGGCAGCTGGTTGCGTAAGGATCTACCCATCACAAGAATGGCAGACCAAACTGCCCACTCGAAAAGCTAGGAACGGCAACGAGGAAACCGCATCGACAACTAAAAGACACCATAACCAACTAGATTACCTGTCCATTTACCCTACTCCACACGCACCGCTCTCCTCCAGCACGCCAAAGTCGCAAGAGTCTCTTCATACAGTAAAAGGAATGAGAAAAGTGGGTCAACCGACCCCAGACAAGAACCCGCTACCCCGCTAAGAAACAGCTCAAATGTATACGCCCGATTTCAGGTTCGTTCACAGCGTTAGTCGTCCAGATAAAGGTAATCCTCCCATTCCAGGAAAAAAAAATAGTAGACGATAAGTATAACAATGAGATGTCGTATGTCTCGGGATCTTCCCAGGCCGCGTCGTTGGGCTTGTCCATAGAGCAGGTCAAGAGGCCACCAGGGCAATGATGGTACTCTCTTCGCACAACGCCGAGCAGGAACATCAAGGTGGAGGGGATACGTGGGTACCTAAGCAGCATCGCAACGAGGCGGCTCTCGTCCTGTGCTTATTGCAGTATTAGAGTGATTTGTGAGTAGTTGGGTCAAGCCGGTAAAGATTATTAAAGCGTATAACACGAAGTAATTGTTTCAAACCATAATATTTCTTCGATCAAGCCGGTGCAATGGGGAATGCTGCATCGGCCTTGAAAGCCTGTAGCTCCCTAAGTTGGGAGGTGAGCTCAGCGAAAATGTCGGCCATAGGGCAGGCTTGCTGCAGCATAGGTCCGGATCCGAAGGGATGCACGAGATGGCGAAGGGCTAGGGTTGTCGTGCAAGTCTATCAAAGTGAGTTAGGTATTTAGTCAAGAAGTTAGGGTTAAAATTTACACGTACCTCAATCCGTGAGATCTGATGCTCGACAAAGTTTATCAAGAACCTGTCCGTAATCTCCCCACCTCGGTTCTTCATTCTTTCCAATAACGCTGTTTCAGGAGGCTTAAGCTGCGTAGAACCGGGACTTTCTAGAGTACTGCAAAGCATTTCCAGGCGCAGACTCACGTTCCACAAGTCCCAGACATTCTCGGTGTCAATAGTAAGCTGGCTGTCCCGCATTTTTGTACCTGCTGCACCTGAAGCTTTTTCGGCAGCTTCGGCGCGTTGCTGCTGGACGGCGAGGCGGCTCGATAGGGCATGTGGGTACATCAAATAGATATATTCCGGATTTTCGAGCCCTTTCAACCGCCGCTCCCCTAGATCCTTAACTTCGAAGCCCTGGCTACTGAGCGACCGCAATTCTCGGCGAATAGCATGGCTCATTAAATCTTCGCTAATGGTCTCGTCAGAACCTATTGAACCTGAACGATCAGATTCTATGTGCGTCTCCAAAAGCCTTTGAATCTCAGCAATGAAATCTGAGGACACAGTAATTTGTCCGCCGTCTGCGACAGAAGAAATGCGAGATGCTCTATTAACAATCGGGCCAAAGTAGTCCATACGCTTCGTGACGGGATCAACTTCACACACTGGCGAACCCCAGTGGATGCCCATTCGCACAGAAAGACCACGGAAAATGACGTTGCCATCGGCGTCGAGGACTTCTTGACCATTTACGCTGCTTAAAATCTCCTGTGGCCACTGGACTTCCAGGAGTTGACTCTGGATTGTGAAACACCAAAGTAGAGCGGATGTAACTGTTGGGAAAGCGACCATGAAAGCATCTCCTTCGGTCTTAACTTCGTAACCACCAATGATTCGGAGATGCCGCCGCATTACTTCATTATGCATTTTTATAGCAGACCTCATTGCAATTGGATACGTCTCCCAGAGTAGAGTTGAGTTCTTAATATCAGTGAAGACCAGGCCGACTTCCCCAGTAGGCGCATCCACCTCTTGGTCAAGTCTTGCCAATTTGGAGTCAGCAACAGCGTCACGCCCACGTTTGCCTCTCCGAGCGGCGAAAAATTCATCTGGTGATCCTGAGGGGCCCATCGACATGCTGTGAGTCCGAAAGCGAGCGCGTTGCCTGCTTCTTAAATCACTGACTCCAATCAGCATGACCATAATTTTGTTTGTTGCGCCAAAAGCAATCGCAAGGTCTCGAAGTTTTTGAGCCGCGCGCATCAAGTCGCTGCGCTCTGATCGCGCTACGTCAACCGCAAAATCAGGTGTGAGATACTCCCAAAGCTCCCGAGAAGCCATGAGGATCATTTCATCGGTTTCGCCAAGCGTGATGTGGGTGATGTGGGGAGCGGCAATGACAGAGGGCGACATTTGGACGTAACCAAAGGCACGAGATACTTCGAGAAAATCGTTTAATTTGCCTTGTCGAGAAACGAACCCGCCGGCTTCCCTAATCCTAGCTCGCTCACTCGGTTCTGCAGGGTCATGCTTTCGAGTAATAATTCTGTGACCTCCTTCTGATCGAATAAGGAGAGCTTGGGCATCACCGACATTAGAGACATAGAGCTCCATCTCCTTCAGAAATAACACTGTAGCTACACTACCAGAGCGTAAATCATCATCGCTAAGTTCTGGCATCGATATCGAACCGCGATGGGCTACGGGTGCAGTAGTTGAATTCTTGCTTTCCAACGAATGAGTAGCTGCAGTTGCCAAATCCTTGTTTAGACCTAGATATGTTCTTCGCAGCGCATCTACTGCACTCTCTTGGGGTCGTAGACGCTCCAATTCTTCCGAAAATCGGTGTTTAAAGCTGTCGTAAAGGAACTTAGCTATCCTTGACCCTCCGCTGGATAAAGGCTGGCCATCGAACATGCCCAATATAGTTTCATCGTCGTGACTTCGAAATCTCGGAATGACCATATCCATAGTCGAAATGTGCTCATTTCGACCAAGGCTATCTGCCATGCCGTAGGCCATGGTGCCAACGGTTGAGCCAGAAGTGCGAATCCTCCGATCCTCAGTTTGTTCGGGCACGGAAGGAACCATCATAGTCACATCCATTAAACCTAGGACCCGCAGGTTGATCAGAGACGTAAAGCCCGTAAGATCCCGGCCTTCCCGCATAGCCGATCCACCACTATTGAAAGGACCATTAGGCTTGATCTCCAATCGTTTATTCCCTGACAGATTGAGATATTTTAGATTATGGTTCCAGTTCCAGTTCCAATCGTACGGCCAATTCGAAACATTGTACTTGAGCAAGTTACTTCCCACATCCAGAATAGCAAGTTTGGAGACTTTCCCAAGCTCCGCAGGAAGAACCTGAAATTTATTACCGTTGATGTGAAGGACTTTTAGCGAGCTGACTTCCTCTAAATCTTCGGCTGGTAGAGACGTCAAATCATTACCAGAGAGGTATAGCTCAGCGAGGTGTTGCCATCTTCGAATCGTCCTTGGAGGGATATCATATATTAGATTATAGGAGACATTTACGATTCTCAACTCAGGTAACAAAGCAAGCTCATCAAAAACGTCGTCCGAAAGTCTATTGTCGGCAAGGAATAAATGACGTAGCGAACCGGCAAAGGTTGTAATAATCCTATTAGAAAGGCTAGAATCTTTGCGAGAAATAGGAGTAAGCGTGCCTTCGGTGGGTGTTCGTGAAGCCACGGACGTCTTTCTTGCACTGGTCCCTCCATAGCCAGATGTCATGGAACCCTTCCTCTGGGAGTTAGCTGGTGACGTTCCGGTGCTCAAATAGCCCGAGGCCTGACTAGGACGACGAGCAGCAAATCCTTCCAATTTCCCAAGTTCCTCGTAGCTTGGGCTTGTAGCAAGTCCAGGAGTAGACCCAGGGATTGACCCGTCCATGTTTGGAATGTCCCCGTTGTGGGCTGGAAGGGGTGCCCCGGGCTTTGGGAAAGCATCCAACACGTTAGAAGACACGTTCAGCGTTTCTAGTCGGCGGGCATGCCAAATCTCCTGCGGAAGGCGTCCTAGATTATTCTCACGTACATCAAGATACCGAAGTTCTGCAAGTCGGCCAATCTCTGAAGGAAGTTCGTCAAGTGCATTGCGTGCAACGCTTAGATGTTCCAATCTATACAGCTTTCCAATTTGCAACGAAAGAGAAGTGAAATGATTCTTGTCGAGGATGAGCTTTGTAAGCCCGGATATTTTCTGAAAGAGATCGTCAGGCAACTGGGCCAATTTTGCAGACGCAAGATTCAGGATTGATAAAGTAGGGACCGGTGCATTCATGCCAAAGCGCGTTACCGGGTTATGGTTCATGTGCAATACTCTAATCTTTGGAAACGATCCTTCGAAAGCCGAAATAGAATTGTGTCCGACCATAAGACACTCTAAACGTGGTAGCTGCGACATAACGTCGATACTATCCAGAGCATTAAATCTGACATCTATCTCTCGGAGGTTGACCAAATTGCTGAGTGACAGAGGGAAACTCCCAGAAAGCTTGTTGTTCGTAGCCCAAAGCCTCTCCAAACACGTCAGCTGGCCAATCTTCGGAAGGCTAGAAATTGAGTTGAAACTGATGTCTAGATCCACAAGAGTTCTAACATCGCAAAGGAAATCCGGAAATTCACTAAGCGAATTAGAAGACAGATTTAGACTTCTGAGAGCTTGGTATTGACCGAAATAACTTGGTAGCTGAGTCAACCTGTTATTCGAGAGTCGAAGACCTTGCAAACTCGCGAGCTTATATAGCTCTGCATTCTCTAACTGTTCAAGTCGGTTGTTTGAGATGTCCAGCATAGTCAATCTGCTTGCTAAGCTTAAACTTGGTGGCAACCTCCAGGCTTCGTTACTAGTGTACTTGATCTCTCGCAAATTAGTGCAAGCTTGGATAAAATCTTTCGGGACGTCAAGCGAGAGGTTTCGGGACAGGTTTAGAGAGATTATCTCAGTAGCCTTCTGATAGAGTGTGATCGGGATGGTGATAAGGTTTCGGCCTTGGAGATCGATGTGACTAAACTTTTGCATCTTACTAAAACCAGGATCCTTTTCCAAACTAGAATATCCGCTCATTTTCGCGGGAAGGAACGTGAACCTGCAAAGATAACTGTTATCCTCTCTTCCAACATCTTCAAGCCGGTCTGACTCAGTGTATCCTGCTTGTTCCAGGAGCCGCTTTTGTATGAAGAGCGGTCTCTCCTGAGGGTCAAGCTGTCGGGAAGTGTCATGTTTACGCATGACAATGTGGTAATTGTCAAGTTCATCCAAGAGAAACGTCTTTTTACCGAGGATCTGGATGATCTCCGACACAGTGGTATTAAGGTTGACGGAAAGAACGGCAAACGTGGAGTCGACGCGAAATATGCGTACACAATATGGTGGCCCAGTATTTTCATCTTTGGGAGGATTTCCGTTCTCATCGAGTTCGCGGAGTCTCCCAATGTACTCGTCGCCAATACGTTTCACAGCCCAAGAATCCGGGGCGTCCCATGCGCCAGCGAAGCTATCTGACTCTCTAGACTCTTGGGAAGGGTCATCTCCGGGCCAGCCGGCGTGGATTTCTCCGGTGGGTGGGGTCATTGGTGGTTGTTGATGACTTATGATACCTTCCATATGCTCGAGATCCGTGTCCAAGTTCCACAGCGCCTCATTCATCACGGCATCTGCTCTAGCATCATTCGGATCTTTGCCACGTGGCTGGTCGATATTGGTTGGTGCGCGTTTCGAGCTCTTGAAGGGTATTCGGCCTCCATGCTCTTTCTTGGATGTGCTATCTTTGCCGCTCCCGGCTCCACTCCCAAGCTTCTTAATATTCCCAGGGGAAGGCTCTACCCTTGGAATCTTGGCAGATTTAATAGATGGTTGAAGCGACGTAGTAGATGCTGGAAGGTCTCTGAGAGCTTCCGGAACAGCCCGTTCTGTTTTATCTTTACGTCTCAGTTTGCCTAGGATGGAACGAGGCTTTGTTGCTCCGGGGGACCTCTGCGTAATCGTATCTCGACTCATTTCGCTATGTGCGCTAGGTGTAGGGCTTGATGAACGGGGGACGAGAGTGGTTCTAGAGGTGAAAGCGGAGCTTAGCGCCGAAGGAATCTGGTGTTCACTCCGTCTTACGCTGATCGACGAATCCTCCCGGCTGGTGACTGGTCGTAAAGGGTAAGGTTGGCTTATATCAGGAGTCTTGATGTCATCTTTACTCCTATTATGTCGGTGGCCAGGTAAGCGTAATTTGTGAGAACTTTTGCCAGATTTATTTGGTTGCTGTTCCGAGGAGTAACGACCGCTATCTCCTTGCGCAGACATATCCTGCAACATTCTTGTCAGTTAAGGTGCCCTTGAACAAAGTCTAAAAGCAACTGCAAGTGAGATTATCAGAAATGGCGAAAGGGCATTAGACAAAGACTAAAACACAACGGTCTCATTCATCCCAAACAGCACTCTCGACAACATGCCCCATGTCGCCGTCCCGCCGAATGGCCGCTCACAGCACCTTTACATGCAAAATGACGCCTGGCATGATCTTACTGACCTTGTAATCTTGAAACTCCCAAGGGGTTACTTCAGACGATGGTAGTGGGGTTCTTGGTCGAGAGCTGGCAGGCGACCCGGGCCTGCTGTTTATACTACTGCCAATTGTGTTGTTGATAGAGTTCGTCCGATTCCGTAAGCTTCGCGACGATTGATTTTCACCTCCATGCGGATTATTTGTCGTCAAGCTTGTATCAGAGCTTTGGCGCGAGTCGCCTGGAAACTCCTCACCAAAAAATCCCTGTAACTTCTTATGGAACCCACGACCAATGCTTGACTTCGAGCCTGAACTACTGACTGTTGTTGCGCTTGCAACCGATGGGCGTCTGTCATCTCCGGGGAAGCCCATACTATCTTCCTTTCCGCTTCCGGGCCGGAAACCCGGCGAGAGCTGTCCTATATCCTCCGTGGAGTCATTGAAAAAGGTACTGAACACGCTTGATGGCATTGTCACGGAGCCGTTTAAACCAGGCGAAGGCCACCGCGGCGTAGGGGACGTTGCTGTAGGAGGGTTTTGAGAGATAGATGGTATCCTGCCTCCAGATGTCTCAAGCACGGCGAGGTCTTTTCGATAATTATTGAAATCTGCTGCTAGTGGGTTATCCCATGGAGCAATTGTCGATTTCGTATTTTGCGCAGACGATTTAGGAGGAATGGTCCCAGGGGATATCTCCGACTCTTTTTCAGCTCTAGTTCAGCCCGTTAGCTGCCTCTGTTGTCAAAGAACGACCAGGTTTAACACTGAGACGATGCCAGAAACGTGATAGGCGCATATTTCGTAAAAGTTCCATACTGTATCAACGCTCAGGGTAGAGGTAGAACGACAAGCTCATGTGGTTTGTTCTGAAAGCTCTTTCTCAAGTATTCGCGACAGCTTAATAGTCAAAGGCTGAAACTTAGGTAATAAATCTCGCTGCAGCAGCGAGATAATACGGCCTAGCTAGAAAGAGTCAAGACAGCGTGAAATCACGTACTGTTGAGCTTTGGAGTCTTTCTCCGTCTTCACCTTAACGAGTGTTCCTCGAGTCCGTCCGCCGAAGCCTCCCTTCACCGTGTCCGTCGAACGCCAACTCTCCGCCCCCGAGCTTTCGGTGGATCCATGTCTGCCGACATTCTCCTTTCTCGTCATTGTCACTTAAGGAAACAGTTTTAGAGGGCGCGATATGACCCAAAACCTTATATTGGTCTGGGCCAGCTGCTGGGTTCGAGGTCTGCCGCGACGAGGACCGGGGACGTCTAGAGGGCCTAGGCAGGCTTCATTGAAGCTTTCGCTGAGTCAGAGGAGAGTACATGGGGGTGTTGGCAGAAACAGAACGTCGAAAGCGAGGGGTAGTCTGGTAGATACGAGGTGGTCGCGGTCCGTAGGGTTGGTGTTGATGTTGATGAACTGAGGAGCATCCAGCCGGGCTCTAGGTTCACCAAAGAGGCTTGGGTGACTCTCAGCCGAGTCCTTCAGCGCCAGCTCCACACACCAAAGACGCTCGCAAGGACCACAGAACAAGAAGAAGGAAGTTACCGGCAATCCATTGTAAGCAAAGTGATGACGACTCTTGATATCCTACATGCCTCGGATACATCTGAGGGGTTTCTTTCATACCATGTCACGGCTATCGCAAATTATTCGAAATGAATGTTGCACGGCATCTTCGGGCCGCATGCGCAAAGCCCCCCCACCTTACTTCTTGCAAGCCACATTAGGTGGCGCTCCACTGCCGCTCTAGGCCTAAACCACTCACCAGGAGGTACTATCGACAGCTAGCTATGAGAAACCCTCTCCAAAAGGCTTAGCCTGACAAGAGATCACAGTGCAGTGAAGGATCGCTCAAAACATGCTTGAGGCATAGCTTCCGCAAATCTTTAGGCATCAGGAATATATTTATAACTTTACTTAAAGGAAAGCGCTTAGAGCACGAATGCCAAGTTTCTTAATATTGTATCTACACGATTTAGCGTAGGGAATTTGTATCTGGAATGCAATACATGGAAGCAAGGCGAGATCATTCACCTCAAGTCACTTCTGATTTCTATTAAATGGTGGCTATTGTCGAGTAGCACGTTAGCATCCAGCCTCTTGCCTTTCAATTTAAAATCTTAGATTTAACATGTCGTAAAGGCCAGAACGCCCAAAGGTGTTCCTGTCCATGCCTCTCAAATAGTCTACTGCTAATTCTACAATGCTTTCAGTACTAGGGCTATCAAAACATCTTTTCCGCTATCCCTTGCGGTCTGTGAGGGGATCCATGGTACTCAAAAACCACACCGCTGATGAGATTCACAAAGCCTCATAGCTCCATGTATTTGGCCTTTGCTAGTGAGGGATTTATGAAATGCTAAATATATGATACACTATATAAAAGGGTTCGGTCCAAGGACTATCGCGGCGAACCAGAGCTCCTATTCAACGCACGAAAAAGGTCAAGTTGTTGCTGGGCTGCCCTGAAAGCCACTTGAGGATCTAGCGGCTGATCATTTACGGCACCAGTTGTTGCGGTGGGTTGGTTTGGGGTTTGGAAAACCTGCGCTATTGCAGTCCAGTCCAGGTTTGAAGACTGTTGCTGAAACGCCTGCCATTGAGGCTGCATAGCAAATGTAGAAAGCTGGGCAGACTGTCGGCCTACTTGCTGTGGGAAGAACGATGGATTGACAAAGGCGCCTGCTGGTATGTTTCTATCAGAGCTTGCAAGGCCCTGAGAGAATTGAGGATACTGCGGACTTGACGCGTCCAAAGTAGACTGGTTGGCCGTGTCCCACCCGTATGCCTGTGGGTTGCTAAACGGCAATGATCGTGTTTGATCGCTCGGTGGCGCAGAATAAGCTGAAGCTGGAGCGGGAGCGGGAGTGGAAGATAGATGATAGGGTGTAGAAGAGTAACGGTGATGGTTAGGCGATCGAGGCGATCGAGGCGATCTAGATCTCTTCTCTAGCCGCGTGCTATTAACATGGCGAGTATGTTCATGATGAAGTCCATGTTTCTCCGGATCTCGAGAACTGCGGTTTCCACGATCGCCTCTCCCTCCACCGCCTCTTCCTGCTCCTCTTCCGCGATTCCCACGTCCTCGGTCACCACGCCCTCGGCCGACCCTTCCACGGTCACCCCTGCGAACATGACTGCGATCTTCGATTGGGGCACCAGCACCCACAATGTCCTCAAAATGCTCAGGTCTTGCCAAGGGCTTGTACATACCCATATCCTCATCATCGCTGTAATTGAGGCCTTCGTTTCGGTAATGGCTCTCATTCGAAATCACTTGAACTTTAGCCCCACCGTCATGATAATCTCCATGCTGAAGTTCACCCCGGTGGGCATTAATCTTAGCTCTCTTCGATTGCTTCAAATTGCGTTTGTATTCCGCCTCGGCCTCATCGTCAGAAAATTCCAACTCATTTCTTCCGACCTCTTCATCATGTATGTTTGAAGCATCAGAGCCTTTAATGGCCTTTAATGGCTGAGTAAACACGTAAGTCGAATATTGATCCACATAAAATATTGTAGTACCCTTCGAGATTCCTAAAGAGATGATGTCGGAAGAGTTTGGAAACCCAACAGCGTATAGTGGCTCGTGGACCCTCCCAAGGGTTTCAGAAACAGTACCAACTGCCGTCCTATCCCCCAAACATAGCACTGACCCGGACTCGAGAACTTGGTATTCACCGGACACGTTTGCCTTGACGAGTATTAGGTTATCGACGATAGTTTCGACGTTACCGAGTTCAGTAATCTTCATGTCAGGAGTAATAGTGACAGTTGGCTTCTCGTATTTCTCGTCCGATTCGTTCTTAGTTTTCAGCATGAATCCTTCACCACTGCTCGGTTCGTCATCAACGTCCTCTTTCATTAAAATTCGAGCTTGCTCTTCCGGGCCTAATAAGGGATATTCTTCATCAGAACTGCTTTCAGAGGAATCATCACTAGATGTGTCCGATGAAGAGTCAGCATCGGAAGAGTCGAGCTGCCATTCTGCATTTTCATCATCTCTGTTGGCCTTGGCTGCCTCAATGAAATCCTCAACGCCCTTATTAATCCCCAACAACGAGGCCTCCTTTGAAGCTCCTTCATATAACATACCCATATAATCGTTTGTATCTCGGGTTGACTCAAGCTCCTTTTTATTTAATGGGGCTTCCGCTACTGGAGCACCATCTTGATTTCGCAACAAAAAATTGGATTGGGCACTCAGCGTTGCTCCGTGTGACTCTTTGTTGCCCAATATCCCCTCTGACACCATAACCTCAACATTTCCATGTGTTTCGTTGTAATAGCTAATAGGATTTTCGCCATGAGCAACAATGTTATCTTTTTGCTTCAGCCTCGTATTTGTATCATACGGATCTCCATTTGTTTGGGGAGGTGAGTGATTCTGGCCAGCACCATTCAGAAGACCAAGCCCTGGTATGCCAATCACTGGAAGGCCATTGGGTACGGATAAAGGCAAGTTCATTGCAGAGGTAGGCTCTTCCTCACGTTTCACACCTGACGTAGAAACTTTGACAGTCGTAGTCCCATACAGATCGTCATCTGTATCATCAATGGGTGTACCAGGCATGTCGAAAGATCCACTGCTCGGGCCTTCAAGACGGGCCCTCTTCGCGGGCGGTTGGGTCAGCACAGTTGTATCTTGCGTATAGAAATTATCCGCCATGCATAAGATGCAGAATCAGCGATGTAAAAGTTCAAAGAATGCTGTGATATTCGTGGGTTGGCTTAAATCGATCAGAGAGAGAAGCGAGGCATCCGAAGGAGAAAATTAATAACTATGCTCGAAAGGGCTAGCGCTGTTATTCTTTCAGCCCTACAACGAAAAGCGTCCTCTCTGCGCTCACCCACAACCAATCCCCCGAAAAGGATACGATGGCATCCAAAGCCAAAATCAGTCGGAAGATTCCCCCTCTACAGTCATCAACTTCGCTGTCTTTGCCAAAACTCGCGTAAATATACTGTGCCGTGAGACTATCAAATACTTCTAACAATTCCCTTCCAGGCCAAGACAAGCGCAGTCTGCAACCCCTCAAGTCGAACCCATTATCGCCTTCTATATATTCCTCGCTGCCCATGTTATTGCGGCAGTCTTCTCTCCAATACAGGACTGCGATGAGGTATTCAACTACTGGGAACCGACGCACTACCTCAACCATGACTATGGTCTCCAAACATGGGAATATTCTCCTGAATATGCGATCCGAAGCTGGACCTACGTTGGTATACATGCGAGCATAATAGGGTTCAGACAGCTCTTCCCATTAAGCACCAAGACGACCGAATTCTATTTTCTCCGCATGACCCTGGCACTTCTTTGCGCGATATGTGAGACTCGACTATATTCTACTATTGCGAGAACTCTAAATTCTCGAATCGCTCTATTCTTCCTCATGGCGATGGTGTTCAGTCCTGGGATGTTTCATGCATCAGTTGCATACCTACCCTCCAGCTTCGCAATGTACACTACAATGCTCGGATTTTCAGCATTCATGGATTGGCGCGGCGGCCTAAGAACTGCTCAGGGAATATTCTGGTTCGCTTTCGGTGGCCTTGTTGGTTGGCCGTTTGCCATTGCTTTAATGCTACCATTCCTCCTCGAAGAGTTACTTTTGGCGTCGCTGACGACCCAAGCTTGGGAAGCTTTTAGAAGAATCTTAGACGGAACTGCCCGATCTTTTATTGTCCTCGTATGGTCTCTCGCCCAGTAGTAGCAGCCATAAGTATTAACTTTTTTCAGGCTCTCCAATTATGCATAGACACGTTCTTCTATCGGAAATTGGTGTGTGTTCCACTAAATATTATACTATATAACGTTTTCAGCGGCTCTGGCAAAGGACCCAACATATACGGCATTGAACCATGGCACTTTTATGTCCGCAACCTAATCCTAAACTTCAACGTTTGGTTCTTACTTGCGCTCATTACCCTCCCCCTGCTTATATTCCAACACTTTCTTCGGAGACAAAGCGCCTCTAAGCAGACCTTCCTCCGAGGGCTTGTTTTCGCGACTCCTTTATACCTTTGGCTGGGTATATTTACGTTACAACCTCACAAAGAGGAGCGTTTCATGTACCCTGCCTATCCTGCGCTTGCGCTGAATGCTGCAGTCTCGATGCACATCTTACTATCATATTTTGGATCCACCGATCCAAGAGACTTTGTAAGCAGAATCCCAGCGCAGCTCAAGCTCGCAATTGTAAGCATATTCATCCTCGGGGCCTTGGATTTCGGTGTTTTGCGGGCCATCGGTATAGCTACAGCATATTCGGCACCCCTCAAGATTTACGCCCCCTTACAGCGACCAGGAGTTGCTCATCCTGGTGACAACGTATGTCTTGGAAAAGAATGGTACCGATTCCCGTCTTCGTACTTTCTGCCTGACAGAGTCAAAGCCAAGTTTATCAAAAGCGGCTTCTCTGGACTGCTGCCAGGAGAGTTCAGCGAGGCGAAGGTTGGTTTTGGTTTCTATCCTGGTGCTTGGCTGACCCCATCTGGAATGAACGATGAGAATAAAGAAGACCTCAGCAAATATGTAAGTTCCGAGGGGTTTTGTGTTAGAACAGGTTGGTTATTAACCTTTAAGCAGACTGATATTGAGCATTGTACATTCCTTGTGGATTCTTACTTTCCTGGGACAAGGCCTTCAGAGCACGAGCCAAGCTATATACTCGATACGGACACATGGGACAGGTTATCGTGTGAGCATTTTCTTGATACCCCTCAGACAGGCAGTGTAGGTCGCGTGTTGTGGCTACCAGACTGGCCGATTATTCCAGAGCGACATCGCAGGAAGTGGGGCCAGTACTGTCTATTGCGTCGCAGGAATCAAAGCGGTAAATTTGTACAGTAAAACGGGCCAGCACCACACCCAAATGGAAGATGAATGTACAGACACCAGATGGATTTTCACGGATTGCACGGTTACGTGGTTACACCCCTCGCCGAGCATTCATGAATTAGGCACTAAACCTAAATGGGAAAACGTATCCCATATCCGCACGATAACACGCTGCAGCCATGATTGACGCTGCGCTGCGGCACCGGGAACCCCACAATTCACCACTTATCATAACTTCGAACACTTCCCATTGTCTAAGCCCATGCTTTTGCCACAACTGACATATATCATGTCTCTTCATTCCCAAACCGTTTTCCGACTTACTTCCTACTTGAGCCCTTCCCGATTGTCTCTATCTTATTCGCCAATTACTCGTCACTTGCTCTTAGCCTGTCTTTTTTGACAGCATATTCTCAGCCCAAGGCCCAGAACCCATCTCCACGTTATGGACTATATCAAGCCTTGGGCACGGCATAGCTGCCGTCCGGAAATGTTGGAGGCAGCTGTACAACGATTCCATCAATTACATCTATCATACCTAGAGTCTGCTTTTTATAGCTCTCTAGTGCTTCTCACTATTGTCTGGGCTTCTTTAGCGGCAGCTCGTCGCTTCCAAACCCACAAAGCTCTCAGTCATCCAAGCACACCAGATCTTGAGAAACCATCATATAGCAGCAAATTCAAAGCACCGTCGCGAGGACCTGGAGGTATGAACTCTTCCTCCCCAACAAACACTTGGGCTACTATATATGTATAATTGCGATTCATGCGTTACTCTACTTAATATTTTCTCAACAGTGTGGATATCCCAAACCTTCAAGCGCCCTGCAGCACCACCTTACCCAGATTGGTCTCTTGAGAGCACCAAGCCGCTCCCTTACCGCCCGTTCCGTTACGGCCCAAAGTACAACGTCACCATGGGCCTACGAACGATGCACTGGGACGACTGGATTGAGCTTGACAACCATTTCCTCAAATTTCATGACATGAAATCCCGGCGAATCCTAGAGCGCGGCGCCAAGTGTTGTAAAACTGCTCCGGAAGCCTTTGACGGCGCCTGCGAGCTTCTAGAGGAGCTATGCGATTACCTACCCCAGCGGTACCCGAGCTTATACCGGAAGACAGAGGTGGGCATGGATAATATAACAACAGGAGAGAGCTTTAATATTGTAGAAAGGCCGCTAATTGAGGATCCAATGCAAATGGCAGCGAGATTTGTACAGGATGACCTAGCTATTATGTTTGAGAGGTCAAATGGACAGTATTATCTTCTAGCTGGGGCGATCCTCCTTGCTGGCTTCTGGCGTCTAGAGGATAAGTTTGGCATGCCACTCTCCGAGATACATACGAGTGGAGATGTGCCACAATTCAAAGAAAGGTTGGAAAAAGGGATGATGAACTTTTTCAAGAGGGTTCAGCCTGATAAGGCGGTATTACGGAACAATTACTTCATTCAAGTAGATGATGAGTTAGCTTGGAGTCCAAGCATTGGTGGGGAGGACGAGGATGGCATTGGTTGGTTCACAGCAGAGAAGAATAAGGCGATTCAGCATCATTGGTTTAGAAGTGAAAGGCAGAGTTTAAGAAGGTAAGCATAAAGCTAAGTGATATGACAGTTTTATATAGACTAACAAACTCCAGACTCCCCCGCTCCGGCGGCGTCGTCTTCACAATTCGTACCTATTTCCACCCGATCACCGAAATCTGTGAGGAGCCCTATATTCCCGGTCGCCTTGCATCCGCCATCCGCAGTTGGGGGGATGACGTCTCGAAGTACAAAGGAAAAGAACGATACCAGGATGTCTTACTCGAATATCTGGACTGCAAACATGAAGAGCAGGTTTTGAATGGGCTAGATTTAGAGCAAGAAGACGCTGCCCGAGCGTATCCTTATTAGGGAGATTTCAATGGTAAGACATAGGCATATACTAACGTAGAGCGGATGGGGGCGACAGGAGGAAAGACCCACCCCTTCAAGAAATAGCCATTTACTACATTGGAATGGTTCCTTCCAAATATGTATGAGATGACTTCCTAGTTTCTTGTCACGATAAACCGTTTGCTCAGAACAAAAATATCCACTAGCTTAAATTTTATTCTATCCTTCGTCAATTACAGGGTTCAACCCAAGTAAACCTGCCCCCTTCTAATACTCACAATATTCTCTAGGCTTGTCTTCTCCTTGATAACGGTGGGTGCATGGGCTCGTTTATCAGCCTCCACAGTTGCTATTTCTTGATACAAGCAGTACAGTGTTAACGAGTAGAAACTTTATCTTCCATTCCCATCCTTGCTCCAGGCACATCCCCCCTTCCCCCGGGATAAAACGCACAAAAAACTAGGTAAAACAACCTCCTTTCTCTCACCGACGGCCAGGTTCTCCGCCAAGTCCCCTGCTTTACTGTTCCTTGTATCTCCCGCATAGTTCAAGGCTTTAATAGTACTCCAAACCGTGACGCCACAGTGCCTTTCAATCACCAAGTCTTTGTTAGGTTCCAATCCAACCTCACCTTCGAACATCATTCATACAGAGCGTTTCCCGTCGGCCGGGCAGCTGGACGTCAGCAAAAATGGATATCACTGTAGCAAGTTACCTTGAGCCAGTAAGGCTAGCTGGGTCAGAGAAAATTTAAGAAAATTTGGATGCTATAGTGCAACGAGTATTTTGACGAATACATATATCGTATACGGTATGTGCCTAGGCTTGATGATAAAATAAGGGTTTTGATTACCATCTTTATAAGACTTAGAGTATCTATAAATAGTGCCTCTAGCTCTATCACGGCCACAGTTGCCGGCAAAGTTAGAGGGAGCTCGTGAACGCCGATTATCCCTTAGATTATCTCTTAGAGTTGAGGGAGCCAAAGTGAAAATAGAGTTACCAGGGAGGCCAGGGATAGAGAAGTGGAGATGTAACGAAGTTCTGAGACAATGACGAGTCTATGAGGGAGGGTGATGGGAAAAGAGACATCAGCCAGAAATTTTAATTCCGCAGACACCCTGTAAGCAATATGTATAATTTCTTCTTTATTATACGTCAGCTTTGCTCCCCAAAAAAAGGTATTAGGGTAATTCACATACTTGTTACCGGGAAAGAATCATTTTAGATAGGTTTTTGAGTCGGTGAAATACCAACACGCTATCGACGTATTAGGCTATCTCCAATGATCCGGAATGAGGAGTTGGTTCGAAAGCTTCTCCAATTTCGCTCTCTAATCGACAATGTGCCAGAACGTCACTAAGCATAAACCGCATCGGCAAACGAAAGTGGGATTTCTCTAGTAAATAGTGCTGAAGTATCCTAGGAACCTAAAAATTGATAAGTGGACTATCTCCCCAGAAATGCGCCACAAAATTTTTTTTCATTCCACGTCCCACTGCCGCAGACCAATCTTTACATTTTCTGGTTTATTGGTTGAATACACAGCCACAGAGGTTCGCAAACTGCGTCCGTCCATCGGGTGAAGGGCTTCTTCTATGCGGAAAAGAGGAAATTCGAGAGGTTATGCCACGCGTGTCCAGGTAGGATTCCTTTGCGCCCTCATAAGTCATCTCATCAAACATGTTATCTCCAAGCTACCGAATGGATGTACAAGATACCAGGCGCTTAGAAATACTATGCGGTAGGAGTAAGTAGCATAGCATTCCTGGGAAGCTACGGCACTGATGTAGAGAAATTCAATAAGATTGACGGAATGGTTGATGTCATGCAGACCTGTTATGCAGGGGAAATTGCGGCAGCAAGGGGGGGATGGAAACAGCACAAAGGAATAACCGGGTGAAACTCTAGCAGAAATCACGTCAAAGGCCGCAGGAAGATCGATTGTAACGCAAAAGACTCTAATGAAAAGGATTTGGTGGAATTCAGCGATAGTGAACATAGTCAGAACAGAATAGGAAGATAGTCGGGCAAAGTACTGTTCAATACTTAGTTATCTGTCAACATGATCGGTAGATTCGATTCCATGCCATGAGTACTGAGTAGGTAAGTAGGTCCTTAGGATGACGGCTTCCACGGAAGAATGAAGCGAATGTTCTCTCCGTCAAAGTCCAGCGATCATAACGTTGTTGGGTATCAGTACGGATGGTCAAGCCATGACCACGCTGATCAGCAGTGGATTGCCCGTTGAGCCGAGGCGTATTCTGTGATTGCAACGCCCTGCATGGTACCGCGCGGTAAAACTAAGTCGTGATCCAGATGATCTTGAAGAAGCATCGCGCTGATGGTATTGAGGATCTTGCGTCATGATTTGCCGAGTAAGCCTCGTGGCAGTTTGCGTGGCGGCAAAAAGCTAAAGTTCCCCTACCGAACCGACGATCAAACTTTGTCGGTCCCAAAAAGTAGGGCGTGTGAGGCTTCCGGGCAACGCGGCCTGAAAAAGAAGTTCTGGAAGCCTTCTCCGCATTTTAGCTTGGATCTAAGAAAGCGTGGCTACTCCTAACTGAGACTAAGTGGCCGGGAACAGCGATTACGACCTTCAGATTGCGGGTTAGAGAGCAAGAGAGATGCAACTGAAAAAAAAAATGCGCGTGTGCTCGCGTCCCATGCAATGGAGAGGGAATTGATAGGACTCATGTCCTCTTCAGAGCTCGCTGTGGCTGCGAGATCTAGCACGCTCAACCTCTTCCCCAAACATGTGCCCGTGCCAGCGGGAAGCCTGCGGCCAATAGAGAGACGAGAGCAACCGACTGAAGTTGTGACCGTCTGGCCACTGACAGCCTACGGAAATTGCCGCCATACTCGGCTGCGACCCAGCCCGGCGGGACTGGCGCCTCGTGTTGCATTTGACTGGGGCTACTGTTTATCAGCTTAGCTGTAAATGGAGCGGTGTCAAGGCTGCTCAGGCGCGGTCTGAGTCGTTCCAACTACTCACCAAGCAACTTCATCCATCTGCTTCTCTTCCGTCTATCGCATATTAACGATGCTGCTGCACCTCTTCCCTCCTGCTGTGACCTCCATCTTTTCTGCCGTCCTCATATTACAGTAGCAGACCCTCTGCGCGCGAATGATGGGGCACAATGGCCTTGCCCTTATTGCCGCAGAACAGATACCCAGGCTCCCCGGCCGCTGCACCAGACACAGGCCAGCGAGAACTCCTAGCAGCAGCCAAGAGGGTTCACAGTGTGAAACGTAGAGCTGGCGAAGATGGCCGACGAGCTGCTCGCCGCAATTCACTGCGACGTGCAAAGAACAGCACCGAGGAGTTGAGACGCACCAGGGCGAGAGGAGGGAGCAGCGGAACCGCCGTCGACACAAGTCCCCCAGCCGGAAGGTCATTCACCGTTGGGAACATCAACAATGGCATCATCTATCTCCGGTACTATCTTCACCCTTCGCAACTGCACCAGCTCGTGTCTCGCTTATATCTGTCTTCTCCGAGCACAATGTGGATAGGATTGCTTAGCTAACTACACCCTCATCATTCAGGCCCGTCGTACGCCCAGGCAACCAGCACACTCGCCCATCGCCAGATACCTTCGTTTTTCCGCCTGCGACTCCTCCAGACAGTGCGATAGTCGACGAAAACGCTCTTCGACCGGCAGACAATAGTTGGAGGGAGAGTTTCTCTGATTCGCGCACACCAGAGCCGCCTTCGCCGCTCACTCGAAATGTAATCACAGATGACGAGACTCAGCAACGACATACACGTACACCATCGAAGCCAATTGCCCACATCCGATCACGATCCTTCTCTACTGCAGATGAGCACACTTCCCTAAGCACCGAGCCCGGTACATTCAAGGTTGTTATAGAAAGACCGTCACTGCGACGCCCCAAAACTGCAGATACTGACTCTTTGCCAATTTTACAAGTGCCAATTCCTCACTATCGGCTGGGAACGCCTCGTTTCAGTGCCAGGGGAACGGCTATTCTTCATAGCTCTGTCTATACTCGCGCATCTGGCACTGAAGATCTTCGCTCTTCCATCTTTTCACGCGTAGGAGCTGAGTATGACAAATTGTTCCCATCACCATCGCAAAGGACACATCAATCATATCTCTCACAGCGACATTCCAACGCTTACTCACCGACGCCTATTCCGTACCGTACAACGATGGATAGAACCCCACTCCAGCCATCTACTGCTCCATCCTCGGCAAGAGTTTCAAAAGTTCCAATTGGACCGCAATTGTATGATGCTCTGACTCTCAATCCGGATGATCAAGCGGTTGTTCGATTCTCGCCATCTGGAGATATTGTTGCTGCGACTCCATCGAGGCTTATAGCTCAGATTACGTCCCCAAGTTTTCTTGACTACGAGCTACTATCAGATTTCTTTCTCACATTTCGCTCTTTTCTATCACCTAACGATCTTGTTGCTTATTTGATAGCACGATTGCGCTGGGCTGTCCATCGACAAGACGACTTTGGCCGCATTGTGCGCGTGCGTACATTTGTCGCGCTGCGACACTGGATCCTGAATTATTTTGTGGATGACTTTGTTCCAAGCTTCCAGTTGAGGGTGTATTTCTGTAACTTGGTCAATAGCCTGTACGAAGACCTACGAATACGAGAAGACGGTGGCGGGGGTGATATTAAGATTATCGGCGAGCTTAAAAAGTGTTGGAGGCGCACCTGTGCTTTGTATTGGGATGACGCTGCAAGTGTAGGAAAGGACTTGCCAGATGATGACCTTCTGCCCGGTGGCCGACTTGGGTCGCGAGATTCTCGAAACGAAACCGGGCTAGCAACGCAGTCTGTTACTCCCAAGCAGATGGGCATGAACAATCCCAAACCAGAAATACTAGGGCGGAACCCCAGCGACCAATTCGCAAGTAGGCATATGGATTGGGTCAAAAGCCCTCGCCACGTGCCTCATCACTCACTCACTTCACCTCACGTATCTTCGCAAGATTACGAGGGCATTCCATTGTCCCCAGCTAGCGAACAAAGTATGCAAGTACTCTCTTGCTCTATTCCAGTGCGGGCCTTACATCGCGTAGAACCAGGGTCTGATCTCCCGCTCTATCCCCATCCAGTGCCAGCACATCTGGCCACCAGTCCGCAATACCCAGTATCCATTAGTAGACCAAATCGGCCCTCTCATGGACACAAGCGAAGCGGTAGCTTCTCCGATGCACTCAGAGATCATCGGGCTCCTCTTCCACTCCCGAAAAATGCCAGTCAGGATGCACGTATTTCTTCAGTACTGAAAATTCCTGGCAGCTTGGTACGAGGAGCCATCTATCAGCCCGGTCCACCATATATTGACATCAAGACCATTGGCACGTTGCATGCAACTAGGTCACATCTGGAGCTTGAGCCAGTCGACATAAGTGGTATTTATGTACCTCTGAAACCTGGTTATACAGCTAGTCCTGGCGTAAAGAAGCTGTTAGGAAGCGTTCGCCGCGCTCTAAGCAGTAAACAAGGCTCCATACCACAAACACATACGACCGGTCCAGTCGAACAATCCCCGCTTACCTTATCCCCGCGAGATTCTAATCCAACTACAGCAAACAGTACAGCAACGCCAGGAGGTGTGCACAAACGAGGATATTCCCGAGCCCGACCTCATGTTCGGGTTGACATACTGGCCGCTAAAGTCAGTGAAAGCTTTAGGGAGGCTGTTAAAGCAGAGCTAGAACAGGGGAAAAATGGTCCAAGCAGCGCTGCCGGCGCAGACGGATGGGATTTCGAATTGGATAAACCTGACCCACAATCATTGGAGGACCGGCTGAAAGCACCAAATATTGCTAGACTCAACAGCAATGTCACCATGGGTAGTCGATCGATTGTAATTTTCGATGATACTGGTGCTCCCTCTCTACCTTTAATGTCTGGCGCTTTACCGGTTCAAGATCAAGATGGATCGTCAGCACACGATATATCTAGCGATATGATTGACCAAGAATTACCCGAGTACTATGAAGCAAATCAACAGCATGTTACGACAACACGACATTCCGAACTTTACGAAGATCCTAATAGAACCGACGCTCTGGGATTGCAATATCATAAATCTCATAGTTCACCACGCCAACCCTCTACAGTTATAGCACAACCGAAAATATCTAACTCCATCGCTCGTTCAATAACTCATCGAAACTCGTCTACATTTCGGCGTCATGTCTCAACGAAATCTACACACTGTGGTTCGACTTCTTTAAGGAGACACGTTTCATACCACAGTGGATTAGCTAAACGTCAGACGGGCTTAAGCACCAGTGCAACAGCCGCCTCAGATGGACGAACCATATCTTCAGATAATGACCCGTTTTTCTTAGATCGCCATCCAACACGTCAGCTACGGAGACGACCTGGTGGTGACCTTCGAGCAGTTGATAATGTACATGATCTTGAGCAATCACAGCGTCCTCACTCCACAGGTACTCTCTCCAACCGAACTCATTCCATCGCTAACTCCGTTATCCATACCTCTGGAAATGTTATCGCGCCCACCGCCGACTCTGACGATGCTGTTGAAGCTGCTACTGCAATAACACCTGACACTGAAACCGGCTCTAAGAAACCGCTATCGCTTGTTGAGACGCATTCATCTCAACCAAATTTAAGACCGTCTTTTGAAGCTGAAGTTGCAAAACTTGCTGCACTGCCCGATGACACCGATGACGATGGCGGAATAGAGTCCGCCCTTATGAAGCTTGAGGGAAGATATGAGAAGAAGAGTCCAGAGTCATCCCCTCGCTCAACTATAGCGCCGCAAACGTACCAGCCGACTGGGGCGCCAGGTACCACAAAGTCTTCACATTCATTACCGTCTTCCTCGGAGCATGGGCAATCGAAGAACACTGAGGGTATGTCCGGTAACGACCCGGTACGATACTGCCCTCTAACAGAATCACAAAATACAAACATCTACCAGGTATTGAGAGAAGACAGGGCGGCTCGAACTGCCGCTCCCATATCTCTAAAAGCTGATTCTGAAGACTCTTTTTCCTCAGTACCACTCTTAGAGCGGGGCCTAAGTGACATGACGTCAACTCGGCGAAGTAAATCCGAGCGCAGACAAATGAGGGCATCAGCCAAACCTGCGCCTTTAAAGCCACTTTCTCCCAAACGATTGCGTGAACAAGTTGCACGCCAAGCCGCTTCCCCTGATTCATCGATTGAGTATATTGTAGAGACTGAAAGTATGAAAAGGATACCCAAGGGGGCCACGATGCCGCGATCGCCAGGCCCTAGAGAGTCGTTTCTCCTCGATGAGGATCAAAATCTCAGTGACATGTCTGACGATGACTCGGCCATGGTTACTAAGTCGGATGACACAAGCCAAGGTGTGAGGAGTTTCTTCGATGATGAACCAGCAACCATGGAAAATGACGATATCCTTCCACATCCTATGCGACACCCGCCTACTCCACCATTAACCGCAGATCGATTCAACAAACCAATGTCACAAGTCGACCCAGCCCAGTTTCAAAAAGGTCTTCCAACCCCTGGGCTCACTCCCACCTCGAAGTCAACAGGGCAGCCATTCAATCACCCTATCCAACCCGTGGAAGCCCCAATAGAATTGAGAGATTTAAAAAGGGATACATCTACTCAGCCTCCCTCACATTTTCCTTTTATTCTAGCGTACGACTCGGAGACACTTGCCCAGCAGTTCACTATCATTGAAAAAGATGCTCTTGACGAGATCGATTGGAAGGAGCTAATAGAACTACGATGGAAACAATCATCACCTCAGATTCTAGACTGGGTCGAGTATCTACGAACTCAAGAACCATACGGGGTTGATGTCGTAATCGCACGCTTCAATCTTGTAGTTAAATGGGCGTTATCCGAGTGTGTACTGACGGAGAATATCGAGGAAAGAGCCAGGTGCATAGTGAAGTACATACACATCGCATCCCACGCAAGACGGCTTCGCAATTATGCCACCATGTATCAGATCACAATTGCACTATTGTCAACCGATTGTGCTAGGTTGAAAAACACCTGGGAGCTTGTTCCTGCTGCCGAGCAACAGACGATGAGAGATCTAGAGGCACTCGTACAACCATTGCGAAATTTTCACAACCTTCGGGTCGAGATGGAAACAGCTACTCTGGAGGAAGGCTGTATCCCATTCATTGGTGAGCAAGGTCTTAGAAGACCCATGTACCCGGACCGGACACTAATAGTCCCTAGGCATTTACACGCGCGACTTGATCTACAACGCACAGAAGCCTGCCTTCATTGGAAAGGCGCCAATTGACGGTGAGAACCTTGTGAATTTTGAACGGCATCACACCGCGGCGACCATCGTCAAAAGCCTCTTGCGCCTTCTCGAGGCCAGTTCAAAATATAACTTTACGCCCGAGCCTAGTATCATCAGCAGGTGTTTGTGGATGGCCGCTTTGAGCGACGAAGAGATCTCCACCCTCAGCCGGAAGCACGAATGAGTTCATTCCACTGTTAATCGATTGTCATTCTAGAGGCTTTACGTCTTCGTTGTTGCATCACGTAGTGACGCATCTCTTGCCTCAGATGCCCATGTCCGGCATACCCCTCCGTTTCGGTTATACTTACTATCCACTCATACATCCATCGTAAAGCGCTTCAGCGTCGGCGTTATATTCGTAGGATTCAACCTATTGTTAGCCTCCAGAATTTCGCATTGCATAGCATTGCAATAATGATTGATGAACTATTTATTTCATTCCATATACCATATTTTTCCATTACCCTACCCTCGGCTTCAACTTAATCATCATGCGGGCATCTCATTTCATCCTCCCCGGTACCCGAGCGTAATCATTTAACTTAGACTACAGGTCGCTCAGGCGTGAGAATCTGGAGGTTTCATGTACCTACTGCGGCGTTTAAATTTGTTTTTGTATTTAGACACTGCGGCTGGCTCAGCCGGAAGGCTTTAGAGCCTGCGTGTTGTAACATCCTCAGGCTACGGCTGGCTAATATTAAGAGATTTGTTGCGCTCGATTGTTGTTGGGAATAACTGGCAATGCTTTCATATGCGAATAGAGCCATCTGCCATAAGCCCGTACCAGCAACCGGTACTCGAAGTCGTAGATGTTGGTCGAATGTTCTAAGTTTACTCCACGTCGTCTCATTGCATACTCGGCCACCACCAATCCTGAGCTCGCCTTCTTAGTCAGCCTACAATCATCACCTTTTATCCATTCCAACTACCGGGTGGAATTAGTCAAATATCGGGTTTGGTTTCCGCAGCATTTCGAAATGGCTCCATTATATCTAAATTGTGGCGTGGATTTCGTTCTGGTGGGTATAATTAAAGGGTTAAGATTGGCTCTCTGTAGCCGATTTTATAGTAGTGGCTCTAATAGACCCTTTTTTAGTCTATGCGGAGATTTACCCCTCTTTTTTTACTAAAACCGGTGACTTTCCCTGTGCCGTGGTATATAAAAGCCATATATACATCCTCTACCTCCGTGCCTTCGTACCTCCCTCTCTTCCTTTCTTCCTCCCTCCTTTCCTTCCTTTTTTCCCTCCCTTTCTCCCTCCCCTCCCCCTTTCCTCCCTTCTTCCTCCCTCTCTCCCTACTTACCTATTTTTTAGGAATCTATAGCTAATATAGTAATAGATAGAATCGCGTTACAAATTGATATATAACAAAAAGGTAGAGGTAGAGGTAGAGGCAGAAACAGGGGTGGAGGCAGAGAGAGAGGGGTAGAGGCAGAGAGGTAGAGGTAGAGGGATAGAGATGTATGGGAGCAAACGTGACGTGGTAATGACGAAGTAGTAACGGAGCTATTGGAGGTAATAACGAGGCCTTAAGATAATAAAGTAGTAAATAGTAGACTAATTTAGTATTTTTAATATATCTACATAATTTTACGTGAATATGGGGTAAGGCTAATATACTACCTAATTAGGGCTTCTAGAGCTCTAAAAAGGGATATTAGAGCCCTAAAAAAAGTGTTAATCGACGGTTGATAATTGCACTCCCATATAGCCCTAAAATCAAGCTCTACAAGCTTTAAAAAAGGGCTCAAATAATCCCTAAAACCGATGCGTATATCACCAGTGTGCCCGTAGGATTACACTGGGTGATGGTACATCCTCATTGGCTATAATTACCAAATGTAAAGACACTAAAGATCTCTACGGGCCGTGACCGAATCACCAATCTCTCAAGTGCAGCCCGCAAAACCCCGAGGAAAGGATTCGCATAACACGCTGCGCTCATCCATATCGCTAGTCCAACCCCAGCCGTATACTCAGAACACCGTATCGCCGTATTTGGAGATACCGGTTGCCGTTATGGTCGGCTATATGTCGTTCTTTGGAACGCTGAGGTCGATAGCGTCAAGTTCCCCCCGCAGCAGAAATCAAGCTAATCAGGCTCGAAGGGCGCTATCTAGATGATACCGGGCCCCGAATGCAATTCTAGGGAAAATAGAACGGGGTGGAGATTTGGAAAAGACCAAGCTGAAGAGGGTATTTCAGAGCATGATAGTGGTCCACTAGGTCCTTCAGCTTCACCTGTAAGCTCTAAAAAGGGCAGTAGGCGTGGGCTGCTATCGAATTCTTATAAATCGTATCCTATGGTGAAGCACGGCCAACCTGAAATCAGCAAGATAGTTTGCTTTCTTGTTTTAGGTTATGAATGTATGGTTGAACAAGGGGAACAAACGGCAGGAGACAGTAAGTGTGATCTACAGCAACTTGGGCCATATGCGAAGGCTTTAGGTTCTCAATCTCTGAGGCCCTAATGAGTGATGCACGTGACGGATAAATTCTCGGTACTTTTTATTCTCCGCACACGTTGGTGGCTCCGCCTTCGCATTGTCCTCCTGGCGTCCCTGAGAAACTGTAAATAGTAATAGACGTGAGGTGGCATGGAGAAGTGGAGACATGTACATTAGTACTTGCAGGGGGAAAGTAATGATTTGATAGTTCCAAGTGACACGGAATGGAGTTGCTAGCCACGTCCCGGCTGCTCTGCGACCACACTATTTGTGAGTGGAAAAGCAGCCGCACCCACACAGCGCTAGAAACACAAGCATGGAGAAGGAAATCTATCTCCCAAGGAAACGCATTGGCTGGTGCTGTAGGGTTGATGAATCTCGAATATGTGCCAAGAAAACAAATCGCATGAGTCTTTTCCAATGCCCGCCCGGGTATCGCCTTGATCAAAGAATCTCCTTTCCCACTCCTAGCAAAGTTAGGAAACGAAGCTAAAATTGACACAGTACCCCTGCCGTTGGGTACACTGTCGAAATCTCGAGAAGAAACTACCCCTAGCCGGCCATGAGACTTTTTTTGAGTGTACTGTGCGAGATAGACAGCAGAACCAAAGAAAGCATTTTGCCGAGACCAGGAACCCAAGAGACCCGAAACCCCCACTATGCACCGAATCACGCCCCGTCCTAGCACCAAAGCTATACAAGTCCAAAGTGCCACTCGTGGGCCCGTGATTCCCGTAATATGGGGCTTCAACATCCAAAACGCCATCTGTTCATGCAAGAGGGCTAGAGCTGCTGTACTGCCTAAATCGTCTAACGCCATCATGCGTACGACCCATAGTCTATCGATTCCTTGTGAAGTACCCATGAGAGAAGAAGGTGATTGGGGTGTGGTTGTGGAATGTGTCATCCTGCCTTGCCGTCTGGCTCTTTCATAGAAAGGAATGGTATTGTCCGGAAAGATGGCTTCCTGAAAATCAAAGGAATGTGGACCTCAAAGAGCATTAGGCAAACGTGCTTAGGCCAGCAAAAAAAGTGGGTAAAGACAGTGGTTCCCGTGGATAACTCAAGCCATTACACGGGCGAGGTAGACTATCACATGCCTGTACTGTGATGTGAGCGCTGCGAATTCTAGATGGTTATCTTGAGTCAAAGCCAGGATCGTCCCGCGGTATAATCCTTTTACAGGTAGGCTCGAAGATCCATGGTGTTGCCAAATCGCCACGACCTGATAGGTTGCGTGCTCAAAGTATTACACAGTTAGGCTTGTTGTGCCTTGACCTAGAGCCCCCACCACCCGGATACTTCGTCCTAGGCCTGTCGCCTCGAGGGTTGTAAGTGCTGCGCGGGCCGCCTGGCCTGCTGTGGGGTTTGTCCCGACCTTTGTGGCTATCGGTCCTGTAAGATTGCTGCCTTTGTTTTCTCAGCTGTCGAACAACATCATAGAAGGCCTTCTCAACATTGACGCAATTTTTCGCGGAGGCTTCGACAAAATCACACCCCAATTCACGAGCAAGGGCGCTGCCTTCCTGTGTTGAGACTTCTCGCTCGGTTACCCGGTCACATTTATTGCCAACCAGCATGACTGGTGCTGGGCCGAACGACCCGGAGGCTGTCGATGATGCACTCAATGGTGACCCTGGGTATGTTGGTGATCCGGACAGTGATGATTCCTTGACTCTTTGAATTTGGTGATGAAATTTTTGTATGCGTGCAAAGGACGAGCGTGAGGAGATGCTGTAGACTAAGATGAACCCCTCTCCATCTCTTATCCATTGATCTCTTAACGCTATGTATTCTTCCTGGCCTGCAGTATCAAGCACTTCTAGCATGCATGATTGATTGTCGATTTGGACTTGCTTGCGGTAGGAGTCCTCAATAGTGGGATCATAGGTTTCGACGAAATGATTGAGACATAGCTGCAGCTAAGGTCAGATAGTACATTAAAAAGTAGAAGGTGATGGCGCACTTGAATGGTCAAAGCTGTTTTCCCAACACCGCCATCTCCCAGCACAACAAGCTTGTAGAGAGTCATCTTCCCTGCCATGCTGTCGATTTGTTTCGCTTACGGACTGCTGGGCGATCTCGTTTACAGGATCGAGGGCGGCGCGAACCGTAGGATTGGAAATTCTCAGTAATCGATGGGCCAGCACCAAGGATAGGGAGATCTTGTCGAGGTAAATAGTTAGGGTAACGCAAGCTGGGGGGGGCGCAGAACCCACGGCCACGTAGTTATAAGCGACCTCGTAACACCAGAGAACAGCTGATCAGGGCTCCTCGGCTTGTCACCTATGGAGATACCAGGGAGGAAATATTTGTAAAAATAAGCCGAGGAGTACGTGGCTTCCCGCCCAAAACGTGTCGACAACACAAGTATAGGCTGCGCGTGCGACGGCGATGGCTCGCGGGGAGGCGCAGAGGATACAGAGTTGATCAGAGTTCGAGGGTGGAGAGATGGGAGAAATGGCAAGGTCGCTCAGGGAGAGGAGATGGAGCAGTGTAGCACAGAAGAAATGTGCACGAAGCTATGTGACAACGGCCAGCCCAGTATGACGAAAACGAAGCCGGCAAGAAAGAATAGCGAGAGAAGGATTGGAGCAAGATTGCGTGTCAAAGAATGGTAGTGGTGGTGATAATAGTGGTGGTAGTTGTGTGGTGGTCTTGGTGTGCCGGAAGGGCCTTGGGATGTACTGTGGGTTTGTGTTGATCCTTGCACGTGTTCCCGCGTTAGTATCTTGATGCACCGTATCGCTGCAGTCGTCGCATGAGTGCGGGTGGTGTCTAACAAGGACGTGGGGGGGGATGGGGGAAGGGGCAATTCTTAGACGAGGAGAAGAAGCAAGTTGGTCGAGATAGCAATAGACGGGCAGTGGAGTGAAGTGGAAGAGGGCTCCCTCTCTCGCCCGCCTAGATTAGACCGACCCTTGACAGCCTGCGTTAGGTTCCTCAACGGTAAAGTTTTTGACTTCCGGCATCGATTGGTGTCCCAGCTGCACGCTCGTCTTGCTCCCCTAATGCGCACTCTAAAACCCGATCTTGACTGCATCCAAAGCGTGGCTTGCGGTGTCAAAGAGCCCGCAGCCGAGCAGCCTGCCCTTCATTCCCATGTCCACCGTGAATCACCATCCCAACTCCAAGCCCTCCGTGAAACCCTCCATGCTATGGCTATTACAAACAGACGTCTGCCCCGTGCTCCATTTGAAACCCTTCGGATAGCCAAGCGAGAGCCCATGTTTACCTGAGACCTGCCTGCCCCATGAAGCTAGGAGATAGGGCTCCACCGCCTGCCTACCCACGCAAACCGCGCGTGAAAAGGCCTATTAGAGAGAGCGAGAGCCGCTGCTGTGAAGCATTACCAGCACCAAATATTCATCCCTTACTGCCCTTACCTCCCTCTCTTATGCCTGATTCAAGCATCCAAGCAAATGCCCCTCCCCGCTCACGGCCGGCTGTGTCTATAGGGAGATGGTCACGCAACCGGCCATGAGCTCCAGAGGGGAATATAAAGCCAGAGACCGTCGTTGTCAATGTCTAGGGCACCGTAGTCCATGGACACACCAACTTTTCCAAGGGGAGTTATGGAAGAGCTCTCCTCTAAATCCTTCTAGTTGTTGCTGGGGTACACGACGCAGCCGTATCCCCACGGCGGAGGCCAATCCAGGGGCACGGTTTGACCTAAATTCTGCCGAATCTCGTTTGAAAGACTCTCTAGGAAAATAGCGAGCCGTACCTATCAAGTCAGTTGATTTCTTTGGTTTATTTAATTTTATTTTTTTTCAGAAAATGGCGCTGCACGGTTCTCGAGACGGAACGGATCGCATCCTTTGGCCCTGCTGATTTGACACAAGTGCGGCACTTCCAAACACCTGCAGCTTGTCACCATGCGTATGCTGTCGTCCATTGCAGCCTGGTTGGTCCTCGGGTTCGGACCGAAGGCCTGTCGGAAGCCTCCCAGCATACCAGTGATGTCAGAGGCTGATGGGTACCAATATAAGAGACTTTTATACTTTATTCACAGTCATTGACCGTCATCCCGCCGTTGACTCGTGCCAAAGCGAGATACCCCGGAATCCGCAGAGGCACAGGCAGATGTGATGCTGCTCCAGACCACCGAGGACGTGCAATCAGCGCACAGCCAGCCCTCGGCGAAGCTTAAAGGGACAAGTTGAAAGCGTACTCACCCGACACTTCCCCACAATGCTTGGGACCGCGCTAAACATCGACCAGCGAATTTTCAGTATATCCCTCGACGCCCAACAACGGGCCGCATCCCCAGTAACCTCTGATTCGTGTTTTATTGGGGCTGTCAAAGAAGCGTCTCACTACGAAACTAGTCTGCGCACTCTGCGGGAGTGCGGCGAGGTTCCGAAGTGCAAGAAAATTCAAAACTATCAATTGCGATTTTCCCATGGCGCGCGCCGGCGGCACGAGGCGCCGCAATGGCTACGGCTCCGGCGAAGCTATGTACGCCGAATTCATCCACGTAGAGTTGAAAGGCCGAGCGCAAGGACACTAGTCTGATTTATTGCTGAAGTACCTGCTCTAAGTAACTGCGAAGCATCACCAGAGAATGCTACTGTGCCATGGGAGCAAGATCAGTCCCAGTGCGGAGAAATGCAGAGCAGCCGCGGCTAACCAGATCCGCGCCCTGCGACGGAGCGAAGAAAGGTAAGAGGTCTTCGGGGAGCTTGCAAGGGTGGGTACAGCGCTATCTACCTAGAGGGACGTCCAAGGTACCTCTAAGATCCTACCTAAGCGTGAAGTATTATGTACGTCCAAGCCCTGCCAACGAATCATACATATTCGCGCATATAAACAGCAAGCTGCTGCACGAACTAATTGCCGCAACGCGCAGCAAATTTCAATCACGTGATGGTGGCAGTTGGTAGAAGTGGGAGTTGAGTATACGAGAACGAAAGGATTCAACGTCGCGGCGGCATGGCTGCGGTTGTGGTAGACTGTAGTATTTGTGCTTATTGTGGCACGCAAGAAATTTAGGAACTCTGTCTGCGGGCTTCGATAACGCTGACTCCTACTGCCCAAGCGGGAGGCGGCCCGTATTGACATGGGAAGGAATCGCGCCGGTTGCACACAACACTAACCATTGGCGCAGACGAGACGAGTCGGTTGCATGAGGAGTGAGTGCCTCTTTCTACCTTCCTTGCGGCGTAGTTCTGTCCCGCCTATCGCGCGTGAGCTGGTAGTAATATCCGTCCGAGGTTGGGGTATATCTGCCACAAATGTGACCCAGTCTCTGCCAAGGACGAGGATTACTAATAATAACAGGCACGAGGCGTATCCGTGCCAAGGCTTTGGCTTATTCAGCCAAAGTGGACTCGTCCACACTCGCCGCAGGCGAGTGCCTGCACTCAATACGATATTACCATCAATACGATATTTTTGATCAACCATCTGATTATTATCGCGTCATACAACAACAATAATGTCAGAATTGCAGATCCAGATAGATAATCAGATTGATTAGGCTCTGGAGTCTATAAGAGACGTTAAAAAGCCTAATTATAAGCAGCTGGCGCGTAAGAAAAATCTTCCTTATCAGCGGCTTCTTGCTCGCTTAAAAGGTCGTACAATACGTTCTTAACGTCCTTTTGGCACATATAAGCTCTCAGAGGCTCAAGATAGCGCTCTTTACAATTATATAGCTCGTCTTAATAAGCTTGGAATTTGCGTACAGCTACTAATAATTATAGCGTGTGCAAATTACCTTCTTTAGCGCAGCTATAACGGTCCAGGACCTCCACCTTTAGCTAATCCACAATGGGCAAAGCGATGGCTTAAACGCAACCCTAAGCTTTATCTTCGCCGTCAGCGATCCCTTAATCTTAATCGCGCAATTACACACAATAAAGAGGCTATCTTTAGGTGGTTTAATGGCTTAATTAAGATTATTAAGCTACATGGAATCACAACTACGGATACTTAGAACTTTAATAAAATAGGCTTCTGCATTGGGATTGGCAAAGATTAATAGGTGGTTATATTTAAACCTTATCAACGCGTCTATCTACCTACACCAGATGACTGTACGACGCTGATAATAACTAAGTGTGTTAATGCAGAGGGTAGCGCGATTTCACCTATGGTTATTATTGAAGGTGCCGCATTACTTAAGCGCTACTTTACTGATCTGCCTGATTAATATCTAGTTGTACGCAGTAGTAGTAGTTACACCAATAATAAGCTCAGTCTTGAGTGGGCAAAGCACTTTATACAAGAGAGTTAAAAGCTTCTTAAAGGAATCTATTAATTGCTTCTATTTAATGGCTTTAATTTTTATTGTACGTAAGAGTTTCTAGAGGTCTTAGAAGATAATAAGGTTATTATATATTAGCTTCCACCACATACCTTACACTTTCTTCAACCACTTAATATTGGCTACTTTTAGCCGTATAAGCATTGGCATGCTTAGGCTGTCGATTATGCTACTTATATAGGCTGTACGTTATTTAACAAGGTTGAGTTTCTGGCTGCAATCGGATTGATTTAAGCTCACACTTTTAAGCCTTATACGATACAGAAAGGCTGGCGAGATATAGGCTTAGTACTACTAAATGTAGAGTATATCCGAGAGAATATCCAGCGAGACGTTGCTGAGTTTAATGCCGATTATGTAAATAAAAGCAACAGCGAGGCTGACAACGAGGCTAATAATAATGCTAGCAATACACTACCCCTACAAGAGCTGAGAACTCCATTAACTATCCGTACGCTTAAGTATAATATTGATTATTGCCTTAAGAATAAGGAGCTAAGTAAGAACGTTAAGCGTACGCTGTTTGGTGCATATAGCATGTCTATTGCTAGCAATTAAGCAGTTGGTAAGCTAAGAACCATAACTTTAATTGCGCAATTACGCCGATCTTGCCAGCAACGGTCTCGTACAATCTTAAAGTCATTAATGGGAGCTATCTATTCACATATGGCACGAAAGATGGTCCAAAATCGGCTTTAATCTAAAATAAAAGAGCTTTAACTGGAGTATAGTCGGATAAAAGGCATGCCAGTCGCTAAGAAGAAACGTCATTTTTAAGCTTATCAGCCAGTACATAATCAATTACAGCTTGTTTAGGCGTCTATGCGCTCTACAGGTGCTCTATCATACGAAAATCAATATAATAACTGGCGTGGTTAAAGCGTTAATTGAGGTTAAATCCAGATGGTTCATCAAAAATATCGTATTGATGGTAATATCGTATTGAGTGCAGGCACTCGCCTGCGGCGAGTGTGGACGAGTCCACTTTGGCTGAATAAGCCAAAG
>Ga0307507_10003075_pt1 | contig 33320 bp, 30 predicted proteins | sample 7_EM_MG_FD_207223 | JGI IMG/M metagenome (GOLD analysis project Ga0307507, IMG submission 207223) | Populus trichocarpa ectomycorrhiza microbial communities from riparian zone in the Pacific Northwest, United States - 7_EM | ecosystem: Host-associated > Plants > Roots > Unclassified | place...
TAATCAACATGCAAAATAATCTATAAAAGGGAAAATATTAGTTTATTATATTGCCATAACTGATAAAGTTAGTAGTAGTTAAAAAGTACTTAGAAGGAACTTACATCTCTAAATATTATAAACAAGTAATAATAATTCCAGCATACAACTTTATTGTCTCCTCCTGTCAATGGTATATATAGATGCTATCTTATTAAACATGTCTGGATATAGCCAACCAATATTATTTTCCTGGAAGGGTTAAGATAAAAATATTCACTATTCCCATATATGATTTTTTCGTAATCCTAAAAAGAATTATAATAACTATTATCATAGTTATTATGAATACTTTCACACTAATTATAAAACTAGTAACAAGTTAGTAATAATAAACTTGAATAAAAAGGAGAAATAATAAGTTAATACATGAATTAAGACTGGTAGTATGTAAAGTAATCTAAAAACAAAGTAAATATTAGTATATTATGTTGTCTTAACTGATCGTGCTAGTAGCTAGTAAAAAGTACTTAGAAGAAACTTACAATTTAAGTATTTTAAGCAAGTAATGATAACTCGCATACAATTTATGGTATCTTCCTATCAATAGCATACACAAATGCTATCATATTATAGAAAGTGTCTTCAACTTATTAGAAATTGACAATATTGAAGTACTGAAAAGATTAGATTAGAAGTATTCACTACCTTCATATGTGATTTGTTTTTGTTATTCTAGAAAGAATAACTATAACTATTATAGTTATAATTATTACTTTCATATTGATTGTGAAAGTGATAATTATTTGGCAATGTGAAATGTTAAACAAGGATAATAAGTTAATGCATAAATGAATATGCAAAATAGTAATCTAGTATAAAAGGGAAAATATTAGTCTACTATATTGTCATAACTGATAAAACTAGTAGTTAAAATGTGCTTCGAAGGAACTTACACCTCTAAATATTATAACCAAGTAATAACAATTCCTGCACACAACTTATTGTCTCTTCCTGTTAGCAGCATACACAAAATGCTATTCTATAAACAATGTTTAGTTATAGATTGACAATGTTGTAGTAGTAGTAGTACTAAAAATGTTAGTTATATATTGAAATATATGAATAGAGATGTATGTTTGAGTATATACTAGGTTTATATATATGAAATGGTTTAAATTATTCAGAAATAGAGAGTCTGGGAGGAATAAAGACTATAGTTATTTGCTAAATATTAGTCTATAATGTTAAACCTGAATATAAAATGGAAGGATAAAGAAAATATAATATGCATACTGATAAAGTTAGAGTAAGAAACTCATATTCAGTAACAGAATAATCTGGAAGAATTGAAGGTGGAAGAAAAATCTCCCAGGTGAGAAGGAAAAAAGTAGTTAAGTAGAAGTAAGTCCTTTTCTCTATTGATAGAAAGAGTATTGATATAAAGAAAAATTTATGCTATCAGTGCCAGTATAAACCTAATAAGCTTGAAAATTATAAAACTATTAGACCTTCAACTTTATAACAACCTTGATATAAATGTACTCGCTGGTAAAAGAGTTAACATACCTGATACAGACACTAGTTTGGTTCAACAAGCAAGACCTAGAAGTTGCCCATTCACTAAATTCACTAATAAGTGTTTCTTTGTAATAGAAACTTGAAAAAAGATATTTGCACACACAATGAAAGTGTCAAATTGGTCAGATTAGTGAGCATATTAGGAATTGTGAGAATATTGAAAATAGTAGAAATGTTGAGTATTGTGAAAATTGTAAGAGTAGTAAGGATTGTCAGAATAGTGAGAATAGTCAAAATTGTGAGAATAGTAAAACACATACCTGTACGAATAGTAAAAATAGTGAAAAGAGTAAGAATAGTAAAAATTGTAAGAATTATGAGGATGATAAGAATGATAAGGAGGTGAGAATACTAAAGAGGTTAGCATAGTGATGTGGTAAGGATAGTGAGGTCAGGAAGTGTAATAGGCAATATAGTATAATGATAGGATCAACTGTCTTATCTGTGTAAACAGTATGATCACACAGGTAGTATCTCTGATATGATAACTATGACCAGTGTTGTCTGTATTGCTGTTATGAATACTGAAGGTGCCAAAAAACAAGCGAGAGGGGGAAAAATCACTCTTATACTGGTATTCTGTGCGGGGTTTCATTTATTTGCCCGAAGTGTACTCAGAACGCAGTCAACCAGATATTTACGGGCTAAGCCCGCAGTTAAACCGTGCGGTGCGGCTATTACAATATTATGATAGTCACCGTGGGTGGTATGTTGCGGGTATCGGGTTTATCCTAAACCACATTCCGGGCTATTGATTGAATTGACATCTTCTGTTCAGAACTGGGGGAGAGCAGTTGGGGACTGAACTTGATAGGCTTTTTTTTATAAAAGTAGCTGGGAATAGAGACATGGGGTAGGCTCACTCTGGGACTCCTAGTCCTAGTATGAAGGTTTGGTTATCGTGAACGAGAGCGCGGTAGTAGCCAGAACAAGACGGCATTGAGCAGGTGCACTATTGTTTCAACTCCCGCCGGTCGACCGATAGAAATATCTGAAGAGCTCCCAACACTGCAGGCGATAGTCTAGATATTTATAAACCTACCCGCAACTTTCGCATTCCTGGTATCTCCCGCACGCTACTATTAACTAGGCAATAGCGGAGGATGTATAAACAAAGAACAAGAATAGCCATAGCCACATTGAGAGGGAAATGAATCACAATAGCATCTATCAGCCCTGGTTGTTCCTTCATTGGGGACGGTATTATAATAAAGGAAATTAGGAAACCGTGGAGAGTGCAAAGAACGTTTTAAAATCATATCGCAATCCGACTAGCAGTCCGAGTGATAATTCACGGCCACATAGCAGCCACTGCTCGAGTGAACAAGCCGGTGCATTAGGCGGCTGTTGGGACCAGCCCCCACCATCCGCCAACCACTAATTTTTCAAACGGGACGACCGGGGCCAAAATAGTTTACGGAGGTACAGCTCTTAAGTTTTGTATGTTCCACAGGGGATAAGGGCGGCCAACCTCGCTTGTGAAACATACAAAACTTAGGCGCTGTACCTTCGTAACTCCTCGCACGGACGATGCAAGGCCAGCCACAGAATGCATTCCAGGTCTAATATTGATTTCTTTAGTCAACGAATGGTAAGTTCAATGTAGGGTAATAGTATCTGCGCTACGGGCTACCTTGACCTGTTCTCAAAGTACTCGAGTACTACCGGTATGATAGCACGAGCATCGATATGGGATACAGGTGAAGGGAAGACTGACTTGTCGCGTTCGAATGCGGTAATCTATCACATTGGGTTGTGTGTTGGTTGGCGCCTGTGCCGTTCTATAGCGCTCGACGTCGGGCCGATATCGGTATCGTACCGGCACTGTTCTAGGAGCCCAAGTCCATAAAATGTGGTATCGTATCGGAATATCGAGTGGTGCGGTTAGTAAGCGGATCCGGAGTTGTGACTTTTTGCCTCCTCCTGCCTCTCGTGGGATCGGGCGCAAGCATGGGTCCAAGATCGATAGTTTCCAGACCACTCCTCGATTCCCCTTCTAACTCCGGTAGTAATCCTCCGGGGCCATTCACCAATTCGTCCGCTCCGTTGGTCATTCCGTCTGCTAGGCTGCTTTATCGTCCAGTATCGGTAGAGTATTCTACAGGGGAAGGCTGTTCGCGGGTTAATAACCGGAATCCGTATTGCCATTCTTTTTTCGAACTCTTTGTTTTTTTTGGAGGGTGGGAAACATTTTGGGTTCGGCAAAAGCCTCTTCCTTCAGCCACAGCGGGTAACAGTAAGGCACCGAACTACGTCATCGCGCAGGAATCCGCCGTTGTGTTGGGATGAGGGTGATGAGAATTGTCTAAAATCTCGTAATTCTTCTAAATAGCTGGCCATACCCTTCCCCCTCCCCTCACTTAGAGTACTTGTACCAGTACGCTATTCGTCTCGTTGCTTTTGCCATACTTGAAAATTTTGGCCCGCCTTTGTTCCCATAGGTCACGCAGCAAAGTCACAAGAGAGCCAATTTCTAGGATACAAGTACGGTGGAATAACCGTTGCGAGTGAGATGGTTATATTTGCTTGTATTATATTAATTCCTATAACAGGCACTACATCGGCTGGGCCTGTTTTGGGCTGATTTCGTTGCACCGCATGGGCTAAGAGTCTGGACTGAAAAGAAAAAAAACACCGAGGAAGCGTGGAGACGCCGTGCGCCTGGGTTCTTCTTCACAGACGTCTAAATCCGATCACTGGACAAAATCTCGATCCTTTGCCTGATGCTTTTTGTCTTTGCTGGAAGCCAAAGTTTGATGCGCAGGGTTTCGCCTTTCTCTTCAGTTTCACACTCCCCCCTCCTGGCTCCCCTACCTACCGCACCCGTGCATGTATGGGGGGAGGGAGGATTTTTGGCAGGAAATCGGCAAATTGTTAATTTGCCTGTGCTTTGCCGTGTTGGCGGAATCTGCGATGCCAGTGAATACAGTACGCTTGTCTGCGAGAGTGGGGTCTCCCAGATGGTCGAGCCAACTCTTCCGCCAGCATGAGAGCCGGATTCCTCGAGCAGACACATCTCGGGGGCTGCACTGCACCAGATCGCTTGTCACACCGGAAATGTCAAAAAAATAAAAAATCGTCTTGTTGATAGAAATAATTCCCTAGAGCCCTTGGCCCAAATCCGATGGCTTGCTGCGTCTAGTTTAGAGGAAAGGGAATGATGGTCTAAATTCCATTGCTGTACAGTACAGTTCAGTACGAGTCCCTGTCGAGCGGTTCCTATCACTGGATGGTTGCTTTGGTGGACGCCAGTACTGTTGACTGGGTATCTGCTGCCCCCACACATCGAGCCCTATCGCACCCGCTTCGCGGTTTTCCGGGTCACAAGGATGATAAGTTGGGTGCTAAGGACTGTCGCCAGTAGAGGAAGTAAGGGAATTCTCATCGTCATAAACAAGGAGAAATTTATTAAATTGTGGAGAAGGAGGAAAGAAGTGGAAATTGGGGAGACAAAAAATTAACGCGATGTCCTAGGCTGAGTGCCGCCAATGCACATCCTGGAACATGTATAGTACTATGGTCCCCTGATGAGCCCGGGAGAGAAATCCGGCAAGGGGTGTTTTGCGCGAGTAAATCTCCTTCTTCTAGTTAGGCCAATGTTGACCATAGCACTACGGTACTCGTACAGCACAGTACCGCTATCGTAGCCCAGGTTCCCTTTCTTTTTTTTCTGGCCATCCCCCCCACACAGGATTTTCCTTTAGATTCAGTAAATGGTATTGATCTCTGTAAATCGCAGTGCTCTATCAGGAATACTCGAGTACACCTTCAGTCAAAAGAGATACCTGTATGTAGATTAGGTGTTCCGGCGTAGGCCATCCTACCAGTGCGTACTCGTACAAGTAACTTTTTCTCAGTCATTGCTTTGTGTTTGCTGTTCACTTGGCCACTTATTCACCCCGAAAACGGAAGTGTGGGACTATTTTCGCTCATATCGTAAGCTGGCCTGAATCGCAGCTATCGGTGGTCGCTGGGTGTGTCCCCACCTATCTCGTACCCAATGCCTCTCTTCAACCCACTAACTCTAGATTTCATTTCAATCCTTTCGGTCCTTTCCTTCACTTTCCCCATCTTCGTTGTTTTCACTTGAAAAGAACAAGGTTTCTTGTCCTATACCGCCGAATAATCCCTACCCTCCGGATACCCTCCTTCGGCCGCAGAGGGAGGAGAGGACCTTATCGTTCCTCCGAAGAGAACTTGGACATCCTGGAGGTTTTCACAGCACGTAGGTGCCTCGTACTAGTATTGGTCACTTGATACTTTTATTTTGGCTCTCATGAACTAACTTCTTTAGAGCTATTAGACATCCTTTTCGCTCTCACGTGGAATTCAAGGACGCGCGCACCTCGATCGTTAGATTTGGCATTTAAGATTCTAGGTTTGTGCTACGGATATACTAGTATAGATAGAGAAACTGATCTCCTTGGATCCTTCTCCCCGGCCTCTATCCAGCTAAAAACTGACATTCCAAGATCAGGAAAAGAAGTAAGAAGGAAGGACTTGGAGCACGAGGATGCTCGGATAACCGATATAATCATTGAGATCTAAAGAATCACCTATTACTTTCTATCATCCCTAAGCTAAGGGGGACAGCGTCTTTTTACACCGGAACAGTGCATTGCAGATTCTGTGGCTAGCCGAGATATTTGAGGGGAAAGAGGGGAGGGAGGAATCAAGGGGCATCATCTGATACACTGGAGACATGTCCACAGGTTCCGGTTCGTCTAGGGGCTCTCGCCATGGAAGTTCTCTTTATTCTTCGCAAGTGGCGGTTAATGCCCTTTCGAATTCCCCACGTATCAATAGGGTCCCCGCAATGCCCCCGCAACAAACGCCAACGCCTACGCAAGCACCGGTATCCATATCACCCCTTATAGGCTCCCCAAATTCTATGGGGCCTAGCATCAATCCCACTTCATCTTTACTTGTTTCTCAACTCTTGGCCGGGAGTGCGTCAAGTCTGGTGGATCCTGGTGCTGCGGCTACCCCGTTTGGGATGATTGTTGTTGGTGATGGAACTGTCCAGAACGAGATTGTGAAAAAGAAAAACGAGGATGCGGCAGCTACAAGAAGGGATAGTATCATAGAACTTGAAGAGACCCACGATCTGAGGGATATAAGTGAGATGATGGAAAGTGGTGGGATGGCATTCCCTACAGTCCCCGGTTATGAGGATTTGCGGCCTGTTTACTCCATTGTAGGTTTCTCTCCGGCATTTTGCGATAGATTTTGCCCTCGAACTTGGTTTTATCGATGTTTCTCTATCGTACTTCCCTTTGTCTTGATGGCTGTGGCTTGGTTTTGGCTTGTAGCGGCTAACAGAGGTTTGTGTTATCGCCTAGAATCATATTCAAGTCTTTAGAGCAAAATCAATATCAACGGGCGCTCCGGTGGTGTTGAAGCTCTGCATTGTAAATCACCTTGATACGCTCGCTCGCCTCCGTCATGAGTGGAAGTTACTTTCAGAGGCAAACGTTAACTCGTCCCGTGCTTCCGTCCACTCCCAATCCACCGCGTCTGCCGGGGCAGCCCCAAATGCTAGCCATTCCGGGCTGAACTCGCTGCCTTCGACATCTACCTCCCTAGCCTCTTTACCTAGCGTGGTTCGAGCATTCGCTTGGGAATATCTTCCTGACGGTGGTATGACCTTGATATACGATGACGAGCCTACTCATATGACGGTTAGGGAGATGTTTTTGCCAGACACTTTACCTTTGTATGTTGGTACCTCTGGTCAGGCCATGCCAATATCTCCACGCCCCATTGTTGCCAAGCCAAGGACCCAGTCAGATTTGATCAAGATATTATCGGTATTCTCAGATGTTGTACATATACTCGCGGTTGCGCATAGGGCCGGGATAACACATAATAATGTGAATACACACTCAATACTCGTCACAAAAACCCTCAAGACCACAAAGGCAGGCGTACCGGTACTTGGGAAACTAGGGGGATGGCATCTGGCATCACGCTTAGAGCGGGAGGATCCTGGGAGAGCTGAAGGCACAATGCTACGTGGATTAAATCCGGCTCCTTTACAATATATCGCACCAGAGTGCACCGGCAGAATGAATAGATCTATTGATTACCGAGCAGACTTCTATTCTCTCGGGGTAGCGCTATATGAGCTTATTGTGGGGTTCCTGCCATTCAAGAGTGCCGATCCACTTGAATTGATACACCAACACATTGCCCAGCAGCCAGTGCCACCAACCGACATTAACGCTTCTATCCCTACAGCGGTATCGGCTGTGGTGATGAAACTGTTGGCGAAGAATGCAGAAGACAGGTATCAGATTGCTTCCGGGCTGAAAGCGGACCTAGATATGCTTATCCGGAGGATGACGGAGGGTCGGAGTCTGGAAGGTATGAGAGTCGGGGAGTTGGACACAACCAGTCGATTTGTGATTACGGAGAAGCTATATGGAAGGGAGGAGGCGGTATCAATACTGAAGGGAGCCTATGAGAAATGCTCGAAGCAGGGGGGATGTAGCATGGTTATGGTTAGGGGAGGATCTGGTGTGGGAAAATCTCGGCTTGTCAACGAAATCCAACGACCAGTGGCGGAGAACAGAGGATATTTCACATCCGGGAAATTTGATCAGTATAAACGGGGCTTCAGCTTTTTTACCTTAGTTCAAACACTTCAGGATCTAGTGCGCCAGGTACTTTCCGAGTCTATGCAGAGTCTCTCTCGGTGGCGGACGGAAACAATAAGAGCTCTGGACGGAGACGCTGCTGTATTAGCAGATGTTATCCCGGAGCTAAAACTGCTTCTTGGCCCTGATTATAGATTTGAGCCCTTGGCAAACCTAGGGCCAGTTGAGAGGGAGAATAGATTTCGGGAAGTAATGGGTCGATTCCTGGCAGTTTTTGGGAGAAGAGGACTAGTGGTCTTCTTGGATGATCTTCAGTGGTGCTCTCAGAACGAGTTGAACTTCATCTCTGGAATTGCAGATGAAGCTAACAGAAAAATGCGAGAATGGAGATCAGGAGCGATGAGTATAGGCGACACCGGGGCTGTCGGTAAATGGGGTATCAAGCAAAGTAGGGAACCTGGGGCTTGGGGTTTGAATTCCCGCCTCCATTACCTTTTATTTGCGATTGCTTTATCGATTCTCGCGTTTTTTAGGGATGCGCTTGGTTAAATGTGCTGACAGCGGCTCCGCGGTTGCCCAACATTACAGGTTTATTGGTCATTGGCACTTATAGGGATAGCGAGATCGGCCAAGATCACCCCCTACCGCCAATGCTTGAATACGTCCGGACCAGGGCTGGAGTAGACATAGTGGATATCAAACTCGGCCCTTTAGACCAGGACTCCGTGAGAAAGATAATTGGTGACACGCTTCACCGGGACCCCGATTATGGCCGGCTGAGAGAGGACCCTGAAATGCAGACCCTGACTGAACTGGTATATGCGAAGACTCGCGGCAATGCATTTTTTGTTATGCAGTTATTGAAGAGTTTGTATCGGGGCGGCTACATTGTATTCGATTTTGGAGCTAAAGGCGGTGGGCAATGGAGATTCAATCTGACTAACATTGAGGCCGAGGACTTACCTCCTACTGTGGTAGATTTGCTTGTGAAACAGATGCTCAAGCTCAGCGGGCCTACGCGGACGGCGATGATGCTGGCGGCATGCATCGGAACTGATAATGTGGGCCTGCAATCCTTGGCCGTAGCAGCCGGGAAGAAACCGGAGGAGATGGCGAGTGATTTATGGGGGGCTCTGGATGCTGGCTTACTCCTACCTACCAGCGGAAATTATAAAATACCGCTTGCCCTTGGTGAGAACACACCCATGCATGGAGGTGGCGATAGTAATACCATATTGTCGAATGGGCCAAGTGGCGACTCATACTTCCCAGCGCGGTTCTCGCCTTCACCTTCAGATCAAGAAGAAGCAGTCACCTACAGGTTTTTACACGATAGGGTTCAGCAGGCGGCCTATTCTTTAATCCCTAAGAATGAGAGGGCGGGGGTTCACAGGATGATTGGGACGAGGCTGTTAGAGAAAGTTCCAGAGGAGGATTTGGGTGGCATGCTATATGAAATTGTCAACCAACTAAACCATTGGCTATCACCGTTAGAGAAGGATGAACGACATACCCTAATGGAACTAAATCTGCGAGCCGGTAAAAAAGCGATCACGGCGACAGCCTTTGACGCGGCGCTCTCGTATTTTCTAACCGCCAAGCAATTGCTGGACGATCATGAGAAGGAGGAGGAAGTGGCGGGAGCCGTCACAGCTAAACTGAGGAAAAGGTTTAGTATGGGATGGGAAACCAGACCAGGGGCGGCCCCCGATAAAGAGCCTGACACGGAGGACCTTGGGTTGGAAATCAACTTATCTTTGATCGAAGGATACTTCGCCCATCAAAAGTACGAAGGATCGATCAATCTCGCTGATGCAGTTTTTCCGAAATGCATCAAACCCCGAGACAAGATAAGATGTTTGGTTCATAAGATGAGTTGCCTTCTTGTTCAGGGGAAACTCAACGAGACGATTGAGACTGGCCTTTTGGGATTGGGCGTTTTAAATTGGGAGGTTCCCCTCGATGACGCCGATGCAAAATCACACGCCGATATGATGAGGCCTAGGATTCTGATGGATGTAGCGCAAATTAAAGCTCTTGAGAAGATGCACCGATTGGGGGATGAGAATCTGATATTGCTCCAAGAACTAATTTCTAGCTTACTATTACCGATATATATGAGCAGACCGGCCTTACTCGAGGCGGTATGTTTCACGAGTGTGGCTATCAGTCTGGAATTTGGGATATCCACTGCGGGTGCCTACCCGATGCTGATGACTGGTGTTATACTTTCTGCTGAGGGGACGCAAGAAGCCCACCTCAAAAGCTTTGCCTACGGTAGACTAGCTATAAACCTCATTGAGAAAGATACTATCATGTGCCCAGCGGCGCCTGCAATCTACGAGGTATACGCTGGACACATTGGAATCTTTCATTGTAGCATGAACGAGGTCCTTAAGTCATTACATCAAGCTGTTACCGTAGGCATAGCATTGTTCAATGTGGATTACACTATTTTTGCCATGTAAGATATCACCTTCTGGCTTTGGGACCTGAGCTGACTCGCATAGGGCCGAGATCCCATCTTTTGGAATGTTCGGTGGCGAGAACTTGAGTGTAGTCCACTCCAAAATGGTCGCTACCAAACCTAGCATACGGAAATTCAAACAATTAACCGGGATGTGGTGGTTAAGTCTTCCTCTCCAATTTCTCCTGAATCTCCGAGGCCTAGGCAACCCAGACCCACTCTGCTTCGAAGGAGAAGAACTGGGCGATTCTAAGGCTTTGTCCAAGCTTTTGAGTAGCGAGAGCATGACTCATATATACCTCTACCACATGTATCGTTTGATCGTAGCGGTAATATACGGTCGCTACGATATTGCGGCAGACCTCGCGACACATTACTGTGAGCCCATGAGCGGAGGGGTCACTGGGACCTTTTACGCTTCGCTTACGTATTTTTATTCATCAATCGCATTCTTGCACCTATATGATACAATCTCGGGCGAACAGAAGGACTTCCTTGATCGGAATATAAAGCAAATTCAGATTTGGAGCACCACTGCCAAAGGTACCTTTTTGCACAAGAGCGTGCTCTTGGAAGCTGAGTTGATGAGAGTCCAGCAGCCTAGTCAGCAATTAGTGATATTAGACAAATACGATCGCGCGATCTCACTAGCTACAAGCAGCGGATTTATGCATGATGCCGCTTTTATTAGCGAGAGGTGTGGTTCCTGGTTGCGAGCGTTCTCAAAGAGGCGAGCAGCGCCATATCTCAGGGAAGCGGTTCGGGGGTATACTGCCTGGGGCGCGACAAATAAAGCCATGGAACTAAGAAAAGAGTCTGCAGAGGACATCGCAATCAAAGGTATACACAAATATGACTATGATGTATCTTGGGACGGCCCATGTGACACTGACAACTACTGGTCAGGGTATGCTGAGAGTCGACCGACCATGGTAAGGGTCGATAGCGATTCAATGGTGGCGACTGCATCAATTAATAGCGCTCTGATGAACATTTCGCCAAGACCTAGCCCTCGATCTTCTAGAATCTATGCGAACGACTACGGATTCGACCATTCATCCTTGCAAAATAATTCCCCATCTCTAGCATCTTCCAGGGACCTGTTTGCGCCGGACCCACATGACGATGACGCGACATCGCACGCATCTTCTCGTAGGGAGAACGAACCATCGTCTTTAGGATCTGAATTGGACTTCCGAACTGTTTTGAAGGCGTCACTTGTCATCTCAGAAGGGATACATCTCGAAGAGGTTATTGTGAAACTCATGAAAAGTGTCTTACAAACCGCCGGAGCAGATTATGGAGTCCTCATTCTTGAGGAGGATGGGAATCTTCATGTTGAAACTGTTGGTTTACTCAACCAGGTCTCCATTCTAGAGCACGAACCTTTGAACACGCGCGCCGACTTAGTCCCAGTTTCAATAGTCAACATCGTTGCAAGCCTTGGAGAGCAGATTTTGAAGGATAGTGATGATCCTAAATTCGATGCGACGTATGGACGAGATGGCTACTTTCGGAGCCGGAGGGCAAAAAGCGTTCTCTGCATGCCAATACAGAACCAATTAAAGACTATGGGCGTCCTATACTTGGAAAACAAACTTGTTAACCACGCTTTCACAAGGCAGAGGCAGGAGCTACTCAACGTACTCTGCACCCAGGCTGCGGTGACAATTGATAAAGCGCGTTTGTACCGACAAATGGAGCTGGCGAAGAAGGCAGCTGAAGAAGCCACTGCAGAAAAATCCAGTTTTCTCGCGAATATGTCTCATGAAATTCGTAAGTTTGCTAAATGTCCTTATTTTGTGTGAGTATTAATGACCATAGGAACACCATTTAATGCCCTTCTTTCATGCTCAATCTTTCTACTGGATACGGCCTTGTCAGAACAACAAAGAGAATATGTAGAGACAATCCGAAACTCTGCGGTCCTCACACTCCAGATAATTGACGGTATCCTTGATTTTTCGAAGATCGAGCATGGCGCCATCGATTTCCAGGTGTCGCCCTTTTCACTTAGGGACTGTATTGAAAGCGCCTTGCAGCTTGTCGCTGAGCCAGCTGCAACAAAGGATCTAGAATTAGCATTCCGCAATAAATGCTCCAACGTCGATACCGTTCATGGGGATATTACTCGATTCCGGCAGTGTGTAATCAACTTGATTGGTAACGCCGTCAAGTTTACACAAGAAGGTCACATACTTGTTACGACTAGAGCCGAAAAATTGCCCAATAGTGAGCTGTGGAGGGTGGAAGTCTCTGTGCAAGACACTGGAATTGGCATCCCTGACAATGCGCGCGATCGACTGTTCAGGGCATTCTCTCAGGTAGATACTTCAACACGTCGCACCTATGGTGGGACTGGGTTGGGTCTGGCAATTTCCAAGAAATTGGCCGAGATGATGGGGGGAGATATCTGGTAGGATTTTCTGATCCCTTTAATGCGGAAACCTAGGCCCCAGTGAGGCTGACTCGGGATCAACAGGTTCGAAAGCGAAGAAGACGTCGGATCAACATTCCATTTGACTATCACAGCTGAGGTTACCGAAAGAACTTGGTGTGCCGACAAAAAGTTAGTTGGGAGAAAGGCGATCATTGCTGATACCCACCCGTTGTCGTCCAATATCCTAGCCGACGAACTTGAGGTGGAAGGATTGACTGTAACCCGTACCACCACGGCTGAGGCCACACTGAAACAACTTCACGACCATGGAATCGGATACTACGAATTTGCACTAATCGACTTATCTGTGGATAGAACGTGCCTCCTCGTGGACCAGGTGAACAAATTCGACCATAAGATCCGGGTGATTATGATGTCTCGGTTCGGAGTCAGCCTTCCTTCAGATGCCCAAGCGTACAATATTGCACTGAGTTTTGTCAGACCCGCGCCAAGGAGTAGATATGTACAGGCTATTCACGACGCCATGAACCCGAACAAGAAGAAACACCTTATCCCTTCCAAGAACCAAGAGATGGAATTGCTCCGGTCTCTCGCCCGTCGACACCCACTGAATATCTTGCTAGCGGAGGATAACCCCGTAAACACCAGGGTTGCACTTCAGCATCTAAAGAGAATGGGCTACTCAGCAAAGCATGCGAAGGATGGCATAGAAGTTCTTGAGATGTGTGAAGAGGCGGCAGAACGAGGCGATATGTTTGATGTAAGCAAATCCACGCACGCCAATTTTGAACCAACTGCTGATCTCTGCAGGTAATCTTGATGGACATACAAATGCCCCGAGCAGATGGTATAGAAACAAGCCTAGAACTGGGTAGGAGATATGTTGATGGGGAAAGGCCAACCATCATTGCTCTTACAGCAAACGCGACTGCAAATGATCGGGAGAAGTGTCTGCAGGCAGGAATGTTTAGCCATATCGCGAAGCCGATACTGCCGAATGACCTTGCGACGGCTTTGATGTCTACCTCCCCGCTACAACCGTCGGCGATAAAACGTCAGGACTAACTATCCGCCTCCGCCCTGACCCCGATAGTACCTTCTGCTCTTGCAACCATTCTTGCCCCACCTATTTAGTTTTTATATACCAGAGGGGTTTGCTATTCCCTCCCCTTCCCCTTATTTAATATTCCCGAACTTTAACTCCTCACTTTCAATCCATCCCTTACCTACCAATACCACCACCGCGCTTACCCATAGAAAAACATGGGGCCTTTCATGATATCTTTGTTTTCTTTTCTCTTTCTTTTTATCTCCCCCACTTTTTTATTTCATACTATACATATTTTTTGCTCCTTCATGATACACATTTGCTATTGGATCAGCTTTACCTAACCTGAGGGGCGTTTTTTTTTTTCGTTGTCGGGAGTTTTTCTTTTTTTCCTCTATTTATTTTACCCTTATATTACCCTATGCTGCGTGGTTGCATTTTTGGCGTCGGGGGGTATGGAACGTATGTATGTACGTGGTAGTTAAGTAAAAGTTGGTTGGTACGGTATTGAATGAATACGCACGGGTGTTTTTTCGGCGTTTTTAATTGATTTCTCCAGAAGGAGGTTTCGACATGAGATTGCCTTTGGCGAGGTGATAGACTATTAGTTACGATAGACATACCGTACTCCGTTCGGGAGGGGAGAGGGAGGTCAGGTAGAGAGACCGGCTCAGTACGGCACACTTTGTCACACACTCACTAGATCTATCATGCGCTCTACCACAGCTAATATGAAGCAACTTATAGCTAATGCATACCATGGATGATCTATTCCAGAATCGCCCTATATAGTAGTCCGTAGTAAAGCTTTAGATTCTATGGAATCACTATCCACACCTAATCTACCCGCATGTTCCAATATCCAAGCCTGAGGTCATTAAAACCTACAGGACTGACTTAACATTGGGCCGCACAGACTTCTGTGATACATAATACAACAACTGGAGAGTTAAAAGGAACTACGGTACTCAAGTGTTAGTACCGTTGTACTTGTAAAATAACAAGCCCCCCCGCTTAGGATGTCGGGTGGTGGGGGTCCGCTCCTGGAAAGCAAGAGGGAAAGTGTAACGTTGAGTTGTGGGCCTAGGACAGCGACAGAACTGAACATGGTAGACTGCATGCCGATTGGCGAGCCAGAATTGGCGGCCTTAACTTGATTGTGGCTGCGGGATTGTTTTGCGTTTAGGTGAAGCGCTTGCAGTGTTTATGGAGATCTATTCGGTTGGGATACCCTCACTGCCATCTTTGTGAGCTTAACCGAGCTTGACGAGGCTAGAGGGGTAGGATATGAAATCGAGTGATGCGTAGTGGTGGAGCGAAGACGAGGTTTAGGTAAAGTTGAGCGAACGACAAACCAAGCACCGAAGCTAACTTAACCACCTACCCCACTACACCACACCCCACCACACCAGCCAACGAAATACCTTTTTGAACGAAAAGACTTAGGATAGCCACCGTTCAAAGTAACCCCCTTCGACTGGGATATAAAATTAAAATTAAAAAAAAAACAGAATGCGCCAACAAACTCTCATCAAGGACGGCCGTTTCGTGACGGGCTGGCACTTCGATTCCCGCGACGACTTTCTCCAAAACCGGCTCCTCCTCCCCCCACTGCAGCGCGAGGAATACGAATCCCAATTCCCCCCTCCCATATCCCCCTCCCTCTCCCCTTCTGCCCCCCCATCACCTCCACTCCCACCGCCAGCCTCGCAGCCAGTGCTAATCCTGCGCGTCCCGCAGTCCGGAAGGCTATACCATATCTGCCCGCCTACGTACCCGCAGATGCTCCGCAAGCAATGGGCCGCGATGCTCCAGCGGCGGAAGATTTTCCTTCGCGGAGAGACATGGAAGGGTGTGACGCTGGGCGAGCTCACGGGTATTTGTGCGAGGAGGGTTGGGGCCATTGAGGGGTGGACAAAGCTGGGGGTTGGAGTGGGGGATATTTCGTTGCGGTTTTGTGGGGTGAAGGTTTGTTTTACTTCCTTCCTTCCTTTTTGTGCTGGGATGGGCTGATACGGGATGGGTAGGTTGGTAGAGAGATCACTATCGGGGAATTAATTGACTTTGCCCGTGTTCGCCTGGGAGAGCCGGACGATGGTATTTGGGAGTGTCCGGTTTTTCTAGAGGTTGGGATTCAGAGGGCTTCTCCTTCCTCTACAGTTTCTACTGCTGCGATGGGTGGTGATGAGAGGGGCCGCAAAAAGTGGGGGAAGGAGGCGGAGGAGGAAGAGGAGAAGGAGGACGGGAAGGAGACAATCCAATTGGCTTCACCTGCTCGTACTCCTAGCAGCGGGACTATAGCCGGGTATCTGGGATTGATTCGTGATGAGAGGTATGGGGGATAATATCTTTTTTCCTCCTTCCTTATATATTCTTTCTCATTATTCTCTATATGTATGCTTTTAAGTTGCTCGCTGTGGAGCCTATGTCATAATTTTTCATTGTATCCAGGCGGGTCTTGCTATGGCGCGCTGGGGAGCCTGATGACCTGGCTTGGCTTAAACGTTTGACAGCTTACCGATAAAATCTATGCCTTATCTGCGCGATTAGAGGCATCAGCCTCGCAGTTGAAAAATCCCAGAAGCCCCTACACCCTACGCATGATACTCAAAAGAACTTGCATAAACATTTTCAACCCCAAGGCTGAATGCCTCAATCGTTTGTAATTGTAATCTATCATATGATACATACCGGTAGTTTGATAACCCCCCCCCCCAAAATCGAAAAGCTTAATTGAGCCGCATTACAGATATGGCTGGGGGGGGGTCGGGCCGTCTTTGTCTCACCCAGGTTGCAGGGATTGGTGGACCTTGATTGGGGGGAAGGAGCTTCAGGCGGCTAACTTTATTTGGGTGTATCTTTCACATAGTGGGGAAAGGAAAAAAGAAAGAAAAATAAAAGACAAAAAGAGGGTTCGCTGGCTGTGATTGGATGTTTGAGTGCATGGTTTGTTTGTTTCTTGTGTTTTGGCGGTGGCTGGAGGATTGGGGTGGTTTTTATGTAAGTATGGTGGTTCTCTTTGTTAATGGGAGTCTTGTGCTTGCTCGCTGCACTAAGTACCCGAGTATTGTACGAGTACATTCTAAGAACCCCCTTACTGTGCTGTATGAGTACGAGTAGTTGAACACTCAATGGCGGAATTCTTGGCATCGAGCAAGTCTCGTAATCAAGGTAACAATGCCGGGAATACAATACCGTAGAGGATCACAGGACGATCCGACCCGCAAGTTACACAAACCGCATCCCTGCCCTGCGGTCCCTATCCACCCTCTGCTAATTCAACGGCTGTCATCCCACTCTCACATTATCGTACTCGGGGGGTACCTAAAGTCGGGCGCACCCCATATACAGTAATTAGTAATTACGGTTTTTCCCCATACAAACCCGTTTTGTGGCTTTTTTTTTGTTAGGGGGAAAAATGTCGGGCGCACTTCTAGAACAGGAAATAAACCTCGACATTTCGTGGCACCGCGCCAGACTTACTCGAGTACCCTTGTACATATATTGAAACCGGCCGGAAAGGTTAACGGGAGAGGCTTGCGAAGGGGGTAAGTTACATGAATGAACCCCTGCCACGGCAGGAGGAGAGTCACGTATAAAGGGAAGTGTGGTTTTGCAAGCATGTCCGAGATGCCCGGGGTTTGCCCCATTCGAAGTATCCTCCGGATATGGTGCTGCGGGGTAGGCTTAGGGGATTTAGGCTCCTTGGGGAGATGAGATAAATGCTCTCTCAATTCCTCCCCCTCCACACTCATAAGAGCGAACATGATGGCAGTAATTCCCCTTTCAAACTTCTCCTTCCTAAACTACGCCACCCCCACGCCTCCGCTCCCAACCTCCCTCCCATTCACCCTATCCACGGAGCCGGTGACGGACCTCTGGCGCAAACCCCAAAACCTGATCACCTCCAACCAATCAACCCTCTACACCCCGCTCCATCTATCAACTTTCGTTAGTGCAACAGCAAGCTTCCGAGCAGACTGGAAAACGCTGTACGACCAGGCCGGCCTAATCCTGCTCTTCCCGCAGTCAGAGGCTTCGGCGAAGCCTCTGATAGAATTGCCAGACGACCACCCTCCAGCGTGGATCAAGTCTGGCATCGAATTCGTCAACGACATCCCAAACCGCGGGACAGTTTCTGCACCGTTCAATTCGTGGGCGGATTGGTCCCTCGTGCCGAGTTTTGATGCTGGGCTTTCTATCACTTTTGAGAGGGAGGGAGCGGTAAACGGGGTGCAGTTGGGGAGTAGTTTGCAGATATTTTTGGTGGAGGGGGAGGAGAAGAGGAAGACTATGGTTAGGGAGATTACGTGGGTTTTTGAAGAGGAGCTTGTGAAGTGTGACCCTGTGGTTTGGGTTGGGGTTTATTTGGCGAAACCTACTAGGGATGGGCCAGAGGATGGGCAGGAGGGAAGGTTAGACGTGGAGTTTGAGGGGCTGGAGATTGTTGTTCGGAAGTAGTTTGGTTGTTAGTTGTTAGGGGAGATCACTAAAGGTTGATTGGGTTGGTAAGGTGGATGAATGGTGGATGGTCATAAGGGCCGCCTTGAAAGTCCCCTCCGTACACTATGATAGAGCTTTCGCGAAACGGCTCTAGAAGTGAGGCGAATACGGCTCTGAGCCAACCAGACTGCAGGGACTTGACTCTGGATGCGAAATCGCACTGAAGATGGATTCTAAAGGGACCTTTAGCCTAGGAGAGTACAGTCTCAATTACCACCCATTCTGCCTTGCCCTTTTGTTAGCGCATCGTGACATTGTTTACCCTACCTAACCTACACTGGACACCATATAGCACTTGTGTTTGGAAAAAAGTATTTGAGAATGAGAGGGGTTTTTCTTCTTTTTTTTCTTTTATTTCACTGGCTATGTGGTTATATAGAAGTAGCTATAGTTTCAGATACATACTTATCAGACAGGTTCTGCTAAGACGGTCGTAATAGGAACTGTTGTAATTTTTGTGGCGAATCACGTAGGTTGCAGCACGGTCAGAACACTGAAGTTCTGCTAAGAACAGTACTTCCACCAATTTTTAGTAAACAATAGGGTAAACACAACCCCTTTACGACTGTCATGTTTAAGAACTGTTCTTACAGTATGACTTTACTAAAGTTGAGCCACAATAAACTTATACAAATTTGGAATGGTTAGCGTCGTTACTCTGGCAATAAGTACAGTTCGTATTACGACGGTCTTAGCAGAACCTGTCTATTAGAGAGGTTTTGCTAAGTCTGGATGGATATTGTAACCCCGGCCACCGAAATATCAGCGTGCTTTTCTAGCGAGTGAGTATCTGTGAGGAGGATCTTATGATACCGCATTAATTGGAAATGGCCCTAATGTAGAGCAGTCACGCAAAATCCACCACAATAGGCGAGCGTGATTTTCTCCAATAGTGTGTTCATCGTGGGAATGATGTCATCTGAAAGGACTGCGGACTGTTTTGTACTCGTATGATAGTTAAGCACGATACCGCTCGCCCAACTTAAAGACACTTTTGACTCACCTCTCCCTCTCCCCCCCTCTCTCTCTCTTATCCTCCATATTTTCCCCGCCCGCCCACTCTCCTCGCAGGATTCCACTTTCTTCGCGGGCTCCCGCTTTTTTTCAAAATAAAAAACAACATACTCCTACGCTACACTTCAGTACTCCCATCACTCTAAAGGTACCCGTACCCTCATAGAATCCAAACTGTGAGCAGATTCTAAACTTATTGTGCCTTTCCTAAAGGTTGCGAAAATACTCGCTGGAAAAAAGGTTGCGAATCCTTCTTTTTTTTCGAGCTCTCTGTTTAATTAGCACTTGGCAAGCCGCTGAACTCGAGAATTCACAGTATATCTAATTCTTCGGAGCGAAATTCTTAGTACGGCCCCTGGTGGATGCTATTAGGGACTTTGCGATTTCGCATCCAGTGTCAAATCCTAGCAATATTGTTGGTCCGTAACCGCATTTGCCTCACATCCAGAGTCTTTTCGCAAAATCTCTATTACGCAATCAAGCTCTGAACAAAAAAAAAGCTAGCGGAGCTGTGGGCCCCTTTCGCAACCTTTCAGAAAACTACAATACTAGACACGGTAACAATATGTCGGAGGATATTGTCAAGTCTCGCGTGGAAGAGCTAGAGGAGATGGTGAAGAAATTGTCTCTAAGGGTTGAGAGATTAGAGAGTGAAAACATAATACTTAATGACCAGTCCAAGAAAGCGGAATGGTGGGTTGCCAAGCTGATACATGACTACCCCCCGCTGTTAGGTAGCTCCAGGTCGATGGTCAAACATGCGTTCGCTCTGGAGGAGAGGTGTTCCGCTCTGGAGGAGAAATGTTCCGCTCTCACGCAGGAACTGGACCTGCAAAGTCTCCGCCTCAATGCACCCAGCATGAACATGAGCGAAGAAGAAGAGAAAAGCCTCAACAAATGGATCAACGAAATGCTTCAAACCCAATTTGAAGCACCACACATCTCCAACCCCCCCGAGCTAGTCCAGAGCGAGTCCACTGCAACGATGGGGGTGCAGGGAGCACCCCAGTCGGGGCCTACGGGCCGGAAGCGCAAAGCCAAAGAGATGGCAGAGAGTGGACTAGGTACGGCCGCCCCAGCGAGCAGTTCCTATAGTGGTCCTATCACGTTCCTGCCTCCTGAGCATCCCGGTAGGGCTTCTACGAAACGCCCCGCTAGAGATCCGGCTCGGAGGGCCGGCAGACCAAAAGCGAAGGTGCAGCAGCCGATGACTCCACCGGAGGAGCCCGCCCCAGAGCAGCAGGTGCATGAGGAAGAGCTACTGGTTACGGAGGAGCAACACACAGAGACCATTAGCGTTCTTTTTGAAAGTTCCAGTAAGACTTTCGAGTTCAGGTCCGATGATTATGACTATGATGTGTTCGGGAGAGGAAACTGGGTTTAACAGTGACGGAATCCGTGCACTTTTGAAAGTGTAAAGTGTACTCGGGTATGGCCATAAAGGTCGGAAAACTTTGGGTGGCGAAACGGGGATTTAGAGTGAAGATCGATAAGGGGTAGTGGAAAATTTGGGGTGCTACATGGCACCATTAATCTGGAGTAGTTGCGCTTCGTGTTTGGCTGTTATTCTAAATCAATGGATTTTTATTAAAATTATATAAGGCTAAGATGAGACCAAGGGAGAAGGTATCAAGGCTTCTTGATTGGTTCTTTTAGGGGACTTATAGAAATGAAGAGATTGAACTCCATACTGATACTCGAAGATACCCACTCCAATCCAGATTTCAGGTGTCCGCCAAAGCACAGAATGTTTCCACCGGTGCGAACTGTCTCCTAACTACCCCACATGATCTTGCCGATCCTTTTTTCCGACCTTTATGATCATACCCGAGTATATAACATCCGTCCCCAGGAAATGTGACAATGTATAGCTGCGGCGTAGCGCAGTGGTATCAAATCGAAACGTTTGCTGATATTTCGCCTTCGCGACGTGTAAGAAAGAAAGAAAGAAAGATTACTCCAATACGGGCCAAAAACCATCCAGTTCGTAATTCGTTAAACAGGAAGTATTCACCGTGGCTTTCGCCCATAGATTACATGTCTGCCTGCGATCAGTACTCCAAAATTCTCATACGGGGGTAGAGGGAAATACTAACACTGGGTAATAACTATGAATCTTCTTATTCTTCAAGTCCGCCTTCACCTCGGTAAGGAACGAATTCACATCCTCTATCTTCCACCCAAGCATGTGCGTGAACAAGCTGAGCGATATAGCATCCAGCCCGTCAAATAGGGTGGACATGTGGTATGCGCCAATCTCCTTCAATCGCGGGTCCTTCGGCCACGCTCCATTTGGCAACTTTATCACAGTCTCGACCACATCCACGAACCCGGCGTCCACAAACCAGCCTTTTATTTTGGCGGCCGTGAGCAGCCGCCGGTTTGCTTTAATGGAGGCTTCGGTGATAAGGTCGTGCCAGCGCTTGAAAGCGGAGTCTTCTGGAAGACTGGAGTCGTCGCTGGCAGGGTAAAAGTAGCATTCCTGGCCTTCGATCCAGGCGCCGGGTTTTAGGGCGCTGGGTTTACGCATTAGCCGTGGAAGGTAATGGGTGGGTAAAAGACCAAAAGAGGCATACTTGTAGCTCTGCTTAATCAATCTCGGCCAATCCGCGATACCCCCTATCAAATGGCGGAAATGAATATAGTCGAAGGAATCGTTGGCGAAATTCCAGTCAGACTCCGCGTCATCGATTTCGAAGCTTACGTTCTGTGGGGACCAACTTGGTTGGATTGGGGAGATGTCTGTTCCGATTATTGACGTGCCCTGGTGGGTATCTGCAAAGTCGATTGCCCAGTGTCCGGTCCCTGTTCCGATGTCCAGGACCCGATTTAGAGTCTTGAGTGGAGCAAAATACAGCTTTCCGCCGAAGAGACTGGTGTATACGTGGTGGGCTAGCTCGAGGCGGGAGTTTTCTTTCTACTCTGGTTTTAACTAGAGAATTCTAAAGCGGGTACTATATGAGAGAAGAGCTGCTACCTCATCATTCGGGAAAGCGTAGTGCCCCTCGCGGTATTTTCTACACAGTCCCTTAGCCCGGAGATCCTATCTGAGGAGCGGAAAGTCACTTACGAGTTATATCGCCGACCATTCTCATAAACATAATCTGTGTCTGACGGAGACAGCGAAGCGGTCTCAGTAGAGCTACCAGTACCAGAACAGTCAACACCCAACCAAGATCTAGCTTCCTTAACCAAACTCAACCCAACCCTAGCTCCAGGGGTTGTACATACTCTCCACTGTCCATCCCGTAGAATCGCTAACAAGCCCAATTAACACCAACCCTGTCTAAAAAATGAAGATGAAAAAGCAGGAGACCCCTAGCCGGAAAGGAAAAAAAACTAAAAAGAAAAACTCACCTCTATCTCAATAGCCTTTTGCTTGCCTTCCATCTTTGTCTAGTCGCCGATGATTCTTGTATAGAAGGGATAAGCCAAGTTATTTCCAAGGCGTCGGGGGAATGAGTGCTTGGGTGTGCCTATAAAAATCAGAAAACATAACCTTTGTCTCCCATGGAGATCTGTATGGGACCAGCAGAAATGGGTTTCCGACTTTACTGACACATCCTAGCAGAAGCGTGCGGTATTTGTACTCTCCTTTCCAAGCCTAACAAAAAAAAAAGGGAAAAAAGCAAGAAATCTGGGGGTGCCATTGTGTTGCATGCTGCATGTGTCGTCTCCCAAGGAATGTCTGGAAGTGTATTGATGGGTGAGGTTCGAAACGCCCCAGAAGAAGCATGTGGGGTCGATCCTGGGATTAGACGAATACCGATGTCGCACTGGACCGGTATCATAGCAACATCGCTTACGCCACTCGCGCGGCTTCTCCGGAGGATGCTGCTGCATGATATGATATCAACTCAGGAGCTCATCCACACAGAAACAGTCTACAGCGCTCGGACACTCAACCGAACCGAAAACAATGGTCAGGCAGTCGACAAAGCTCCCTGCCCGAATCCCCGGTTCATCAAAAGAAAAGAAAAAACGAGGATAACGCCACTAAGCTTAACCTATCGGTACCCTTACAATGAGCAACCCGAAATCTGCCAAACTTGTGCCTGCGCGGGCGGGTAATGCGAACAAAGAGCTCACCAGCGTTCGCGATCTAACGCGTTAGCGAATTTTTGACCCGCGGAACAAGAATACATACGTCTCGTGATCAGAACTGCGAGTGATGCTGTATGACATGACGACTGCACAAGTTGTTATGTCATAACCGAGTACAGTTTGATACTGGTAGTGTATAATAATAATGCACGAGCAGGGGGAAAGGGGAATTTATCATACCCGAACGGCAAATATGAAGACGAGGGAGTAGGTATCGTGGCTGCAGGGGCCGGGGTAGGGTGCTTGTGTCTGGTAGGGTAGCCGAGTATTTGTGATATTATGGAAGGGAGAGTGAGCCGAGAGGTTGGAGAAGGGTGGTGGATGCGATAGGAGGAACATGGATCAGTACTGGTAGTACAAGTACTTGGCATACATGTTCGCTGTGACCATTCCACTGGTATTCGAGTCTCCAGTACCGGAACATGCCCAACGCCTGAGAGCAGCCCAAACATCCGTGATAGGAACAACTCTCTGCCATCGCTCATGTCCGCTGCCTGTGGCACTGAACTATTCCGCTGCCTATAAGTATCACCGATTGAAGACGTGACCCGGAACCCACCCAACAGGAGCACAGTATGCTGCAGGAGTGAGTATCTATGAGACATTGATTGAGTTGCGGCTCTCCCCACACCTACCGAGTGCCGGCGTGCGGTAATATTCCGTCGGTGATCGGCTATCCAGATCAAGGTTTAGCACGATTCGCTATGCTTCAAGAGCTCGCATATTGTACCACAAAACCACAGGCTGGGGCCTGTATCATACCGGTACTGTAGGAGTAACAGGCAAGAAGTCCATTATTCGAGTACGGTACTAATTTAGTATGGGCGTCCAGATATGCACAAGTACGGTAATTGGCTGTATATTTTTCTAATTCCTGTCCCGGGATACTTTCTACCCATTACTTGGGCTCGAACAACCACATCTACTAGATGAAAGTCTTCGTAAGACATGTTTCACACTCACCTATGCCCCCCACCAAAAAGGACAGCTTTAATCTGGAAAGTGAGCAAACCTCTTGGATACCATGCCCTTGGCAGTGAACCCTTTCGGATACCGTATCATCAGCTGGGGAAGAAAAAAAAAACAAATGATCACCTGATGAGAATAACAAATAATAACAAACACAAATGAAATGAATGATCATCTTTTAATATCTTGGGAACTTTGTCGCTCAACCATTAAAATCAATGCCCAATAGGGTAGCTCAATTTAAGAAGTTAAAGGGAGATTAGCAGTCGCTTTCTATTCTCCTGCTCCCATGGTGTCTAGTGCGCCACACATTTGCTCTTTTCCCTCTAGGGGCCAAATATTCATCTTTGATTGTCGAGTATTGTCCGTGGACAGGGAACAGAAAAGCCAACTCTCCCACCCGATCTTCTATCGCTACCGATACCCTAAGTCACAGTCATTCGACAGAAGTGTTTCTGAACGAAGCGAAGAGATATCATACCTGCAGTACTTCTGTTTCGCAGAAGAACCCGGAATTATCCCATCGGATAAAGGAGATCTCACGTGATATTGTAATTAAAATAAAAAAGCGGAAGCGGGGTAGTTTTTTTTAAGCGAATCAATTAATTCATAATATCAAGGTTTCCTTGTCTAAACATTCCACGTGGCCTTGCGGAGAATTCCCGGTGTCTTCATTTTTTTGTAACCAAGGTTGCTTGCGAATACCGTACCGTACGGCAGTTGACCGTTGAAAAACTCGCGTACGGTAGTGGTAATGGCGTAGTCTACTAGTAGTGAAGGTGGGTTTTGCCCCTCATCATCGATTCCATAAGCTGGTAGAGCTCGGGATGTAACAGGACGCGATGGTTGGTAGCGTGTGGCAGGGAGGTATCATATTGTACTCGCGTTGAAGCTCACACAACCTTATTTTGTGTTCAACTACGGTACTAACGTCGTTCCTGTTTCTCATGTGATGTACTGTGCTCACTGAGCGGCTTAAATCGTTTCCTTCCTTAATAGTGACCTCATCCTCGGCTAGTGCTCTATTAACTCAAAAGCCTATATTACTGTTTTACCACATACACGTCCGGGGAATTACCCAGAGTGAAAGCCAGGCCATTCAGCTGTGATCTTCGTCATGAGGGGGCAGTAACACGAGCCGGGCATGTTACGGGTCCAGCCGAGGTAAGAAGGGAGGGATAAGAAGCGGCATCGAAAGCTAGGGCATTGCGTCCGGGAGCTATGTCGGATGTTGCGAGTTACATATGCTGGTCTCTCGGCCGCTTGGGATGCAGTTGGCCACGAGATCATGTGTTATCACTTAGATTCTGTCTTGCCTGCCCAACTAGCTCCAAACAATTGTTGATCAGCAGCTCCAGCCCCCCCCGGCTCCCAGCATACCAGACTTGTAGAGGAGGTGGGTCATCCCCATAGTACTCAAGCAAAACTCTTCTCAACCCCAGGAATGGGTACCATCCTCCTAACCACTGGGTCTAGCGGAAACAGTTGATCCTCAGGTTTAAGCCCACTATAATACAACTGTTCCCAAAGCCCCTTGAGCGCATCCGGCATATCCCACCCAAGTTCTTCATTGCGCGACCAGATCCTCAGCAAATGCCGCCTGTCCCCCACAATCCATCAGCACACACTGCTCTCCGCGCATCATGCCAAATGTTTTGGGAAAAAAAGAGGGATCGAAAAATTTACTTATGCGTCTCATCATCCGTGTACCCATCCCTCGAATGGAACACCGATAAATTATTGATAAACTGTATATCCCCCCGCCGGAAATGCAATCCTAGAGAAAACCTTTCGGCCGTGAAGTGCAACGCGTCCAGCGCCTCCGCCATCTCCTCCGTGATCGGCGGGATGTCCGTAGACCTCGGTACCTCTAGGAACCCGGTAAACTTCCGCCGCGCATACTGACTTATCAGCCGCCCATTATGGTAATGTATCAACGGCCGATAATACACCTTCGGATTACCACCAAAGCCGTCAAATGGCCAGGGCTTTGATAAGGTGTTTATTATGTCGGGGCGCGTCGAGGCGAGGTGATTGTACACTTTCCAGGAGCTCGCGATTCGACTTGTGCCCCCACTGGCGGCTTCACCGAGGACGTACAGGGAGATGATGGCGCCCGGGTCTGTGTGGAAGACTTGCTTGTCAGGGGTGTATGCTGGGGCGCCGATGGCGTTTGTGTTGGCTTGCGAACGCAGGTCGGTTATGTGTGCTAGAACTGCACCGTTGGGGTCTTGTATTCCGCGAGTGGGGCTAATGTGCGATGATACACCGACGTATGAAATCGTGTTCTCCAGAGGTCCCGGGTATTCCGGCAGACCGCGGAGGACGAAGAAGCCGCGGCCGGAATGTAAGATTCGTGCCTGTCTCTGTAGTTCCTTGGAGAATGACGGTAGAGGGAAGGTCGCTGGGGAGAGTAGGCCTAGAGGAAGGTTCTGGCTCTTGAACCGCTCGACGGCCAATCTCACTTCTTCAATGTCGGATTCTGTTAGGTGGTAGATCCATTCGCCGTCTTTGAAGTCTTTCCCCTCCCAGACCAGTTCTGATTCGAGCTTATTTGGGAAGCCGGCTGGGAGAACCTGTGGGGGGTTTTTGGCCAGTATGCGCTTCGTGCGCTCGGCATAGGAGATTGGGTCTGGATGATATGTTATATCTGGCTGCTCTGCCGTTTCTGTAAAGGTGGTGGTGGTGGACATGGTGTTGGTCGGTAACTTAGAGCCTTCGGTCTGAGGTTGCGGGGTGCGGAGTTGATAAACCCCGTCATTCAACGATGAGGGGTTTGTCAGTGAAGTCTGAATTGTGTGATACAGGGTATGATTTGTGATCGAAGAGTCTGATGTCATACTTCCGGAATAGTAAGCTAACTTGGTAACTCGAAAAGCCTATGATATTCCTGGAGGGTCACCACTTGTCGCACAATATCTCCGTCCGAGCACGCTAACACACAGAGTTATTGCGCGACGCATCTTCGAAATGCTGATTCCATGGGTCTCGATTTTTCTCTCATCAACGAAGTGGTGTAGTTCTGCGCTAGGAGGGAAATCCATAGCTATCTCCAGGCTAGGAATTATAGAGTGTCAGTGACAGCTATCTTTTGTGGTTCCCTGTGTAGTTGTCTACTTTTTTTATCGGTTAGGCCATTAGATATATTCGTTAAATACAGGAGAATCCATGACAACCCATCCTAAAACTATGCCAGTGGCCTAGGAAACCGAAAACCAACAGCAACTTCAAACAGCCTCAAATAACAAATAAATGACAAATGATAAAATCAGAAAATGAGTAAATGATCAATCATAGCCACCAATGGTAAACCCATAATTCATGATCCCAAATTGGACCCTCTTATAAAAGGAGAAACCTTTCAACCTGACTGGAAATTTATCATATGTTTTGTGGTTAGGGGAGAGGGGGAGAATTTCTAATTCTTTTGTTGTTCTTCCATAGCACTAATTCTGCTCCTATGTTAAAAAGCTCTGGGCCCTCCCTTGTCTCACTGAGGTGGTGGGGGTGGGGAAATCTGAGATAATATGTTGGACAGTCTGAGATGCAGTTCCAATGTTCCATAGAGGTCATACTATCACAGTCCTTCCTAGACTAGTCTGTTTGCATGTTTAGGTAACCCTTGTTGGGCCTCATTTGATGTATTATACTGGCCTGAACATCAGGGGGCTCGTGAAGTTCTAGCATTCCTAGTAGGGAGGGGGTCAACGATCGTTGTAGGAAAGGCACTTCCATACTGCCCACTACCATGTGGTTGTCCACATACTGGTAAGTGCTTGTACTACACTCCACCGTCACAATGGCATCTAACTAGGAACCTTAACTTCGATCACATATGCTCTACTAAATCAGGATCATTTAATCCCAATTTGACCCGTCGATTTTCATAGTTTGCACAACCAGCACCTTTTTAAGTTTTAACAGGTTAGAAAACACTTTTAAAATTGGAATAGTGAACATAGAATCTCAATGAGAAAAATAAACATGCAACCAACTAATCAGGAGGGAATTGACGGCCAACTAGAGAAAACGCCGCATCATGTATGCATTCGGCGATATAAATAAGACTGGCTAACTCATCAATACTTCCTATTGGGATTAAACTCCACGGCTGCCCAGATATCGAGATAGTCGTACATAGTGCCAGCCTGCCACTTATGCCAGGGGTAGCTAACGGCGCCATTGGCAGTATAGATAAGATTACCATTGCAATCTCGATCCCAGAAACCGCCCTGCTCTTCCCAATCGGCTAGCGGAAGTTTTTCAAAATCCTCTGGGGATACGGCATTGGGGTTCTCGGGATCCACTGAAACTCCGGGCTTCACACGCCACATCCCCCCGTCGCCTGTCCCAGCGGAGATGGATACGTGGACCTCTAGGAATACCACATCTCGGTGGTTGTGAACACCTGCACTAACGCCCTTGCCTAGTTTCGTCAATAGGGTTTTTATTGGGTAAGGGTAAGCACATACCAGCTGTCCAGAATTGCAAATGACAGAGAGGTGTCTTGTCCAGGAACCTAAACTCCACGCCCGTAAGGTTCCAAAAGTCGACGCCCTTAAAACCGCCCCCCCAGGGTAGGTCTTCAACTTTAACAAATTTAAAGTCGGCCGGAAGCTTCAATTGACTGTATGTAGGTTGAAACAGCGTTTTAACAGGGATGTCGGGAGTGTTTTTCCACTTTTTCGGCATATCATTGCAAACTGGGGTAAAAGATAGGAAGATTACGCCCTCATTAGTGGTGATAACCGAGCCGGGTCCAAGCGCGGTAGTATCTTTTTGGTATTGGGGCACACTCAAGGCACGCCGGTTGACAGAAGGATTTGATTGATCAAGTAAATCCCCATATAAAACTTTGACAGAGGTTCGGCATCCAGCAGCCTTCTGTGTTTTCGGGGGAAGGATTTCTAAATCGACCCTGTAGCCTGCTATCTCAAGGAGGGATGACTTCTGGTACGTCAAAGCATCAGAGGGTTTCGGTAGGTAAATTAGGGGTTCGCCGGCCCATATTGTTGAAATTATTTCTGCTGGGGATTTGCTGGCATTGAGTGTTGGAAATGAATCCAAGTAAAGATGGACTTTAGGGTCCGGCCCTTCGTAGTAGCCAGGCACATTATAAACAATTGTGGCAAAGCCCACCTTCCCAGAACCGTTAAAGTCACTCACAGAAGTCAGCCACCTATGGTCACCAATACTGTAAAAAGACTCACCCGATCGCAATTCGCCCTGCCGACTCCTCTGCAACTTTCCATTTCGCAAAAATGCCATTGTCGGCGTCGATTAACTTATAGTAGTAAACGCCCTTGGATAGTTAGCCCAATGTCTCTTAATTAGGTTTATCTAGGTGGTGGGATACACCTGATGCGGGGAAGGTCCAAAAAGGGCAACAAGGCACTCATCATCGTCATCACCTGTGAGCGGTTAATATCCTGTCGTGGAAATTGGGCGGGGGCCTTGCCGTCAAAATCAGCAGCGACAACGTAATGCCCAGGACCTTGAGAGAGTTAGCCAAGGTCAATGCAAGATTCACGCTGTACTTGCCTTCTCCATTTTGTTTGAGTTGCTCTGGTGTTCCATAGGTGTCAAGCACATATTCAACCCACGTATTCGCATTTGGTCCAGTCTGTTTTTTCACCAGTGCAGTGACTGTAGTTCCTAGGAGAGGTTAACCACGCTGCGCTCGCCGAGCCTAACTGACCAGAGCTTACCATGGAAGGGTCCAATAGTCAAAGCGTATCCAGCAGGATCAGATTGGAGCTTTGCGATATCAACACACCCGGATCCGTAATAACCTTTTCCTGGCTCTCGGGCCACACCAGTGGAGAGATTCTCGCGTTTCCACTGGTTGTCCTCGTAATCTGTAAACATAACCATGAGTAAGTGTGAGGGAGTGATAATCAATGAAGACTTACAAAGCCAGGTTATTCCCTCGAGGGACGCAAGAAACAAGGAATCACGGCCATTGAGATGGTCAAACCTATGTCTAGTCAGTCTTCGCACCGTCACCTAAAAAAAGAAAGAAAGAAAACTCATGCTTCTTCTGCGTTGCATCATGAACAATTCTGAAATGCTCGTCGTCGATTATGTCTCGTCTCCACTCAACACTAAGCGAATTAGTATATGTGCATCTTATACTTGGTGGCTAGTAGGAAACTCACGCGTTAAGGGGCTTCTCTGGTTTTTGAAACAAGATAACTGGAACTGGCGTTTCCTGTTAATATTAGCGTGGAGCACAATATCCTGCCACAGCATCGATAAGCATACAGCGTCACCTGTTCCATGAACAACTATGAACTTTAGCAACTGATATTTATTGATGCAGTAGGGAGTGAGAAAACTTACTTGGAATCCCAACAACTTCAAGAATACTCTTCTGGGTAAAATAACCTGCCTTCAACCTATACATTCCCTCCCATCTCCCAACAAACCTAGAGGCCCATGCATGATCGACTTTCCCATCATCACTTCTCCCCGGATTCTCGAGCCAAGAGATGTTTCCCCCCTAAGGATTAATCTCTTGGAACGTTTTTCCGTAGTCATAACAAATCACAACATCTTTCCTACCACTTCCGGCAATTTCCGCAGCCACGACAGCCACCGGAGAGTTGACGTGGGTAATGATTATCTCAGCCCATTCTATTCGATTAGCTATACCCAGAATTTCTATAATATAAGGAAGAAAATACCTTCAGTCGAGGTGCCTCCGGTGTTAATAGGATTATCAAATAGCGAGATATTGCCGGTCATCAGGCCGTACCTTATATACGTTGGTCTTTATCAATAGAGATAATAGAAAGAATACAGAACCATACCCAATGAGGCCGGGTGCCTTATCGTTTGGGTCAACCCAAAAGGTCTCGACCCAATATCCGTCAGTCCTGGTATTTTGAATGATTGACTTGGAAAATTGAGGTGTCGGGATAGATTTTGGAGTGCACGAAAGAGAAGTTGGGAACGGGTGTTTCTTAGTTTCGACCATTTTGAGAAGTTTTCGTGGTGATGTTGTGTATGATGTGGATTAAAGGGAGGAAGGAGAAAAAGGTTCTACCAGAATGATCCTTTTATGTGTTTGGAGAGAGGGTGAGGCAAGCATAGAAGGCGGTTAGGAATTCAAAACTCAAACATTCAATTCGTGTATTAGGGGGAGGCTTGCGTAGTATTTATGAATTCATAAGCCGTTCCGTTTGCGTAGGTGGATTTTGTACGAGAGTTCCAAACACAGGCACCCGAGCAAGAGGCGGGAAGGATAGTAAACTAGGCACCTGTTTTTTTTTTTCACAATGTCGTTGACCTTTCTAGAAGCCTTGCAAAAATAGAGGGACGGTAGACATACTATGAGAATAATAATTCTAGTAGTGTTCACTAGAATAGCATGTACAACATATGGCCGGGAATTTAGGAGCTATGGTGTTTTACAGTACTGTACGGTTACCTACGGTACGTGAGCTGACTGGGCGTGGGGAATCCCCCGGAATTTCGCAGCGTGTTTAGAAGCCACAAAAATCTGGCACCGTAAGAACTCGAGCAAACGGACCATGCACTAGGCCGCCCAGATTTACTCTTCTGGAAAAGGGCGAAAAACGCCAAATGGCCTGCCCTCCAGAGGAAAAAAGAAAAAAGTACGAGATTCTTGCTGGGAGAAGTGCTCCAATGCCCTGGCACAAGGTCTGATTATTCAAATTCTTGCCGTATCGAGATTAACCGTTGAAGATAACTTATCTGCAAATTGCAAACTAAAGGGGTCTATACTCTACACTCAGAATAAGTGAGAAGACACAACATGATAGCAATAAAGTCAGAGCTATTCCGAATGCTCATCTCGGGGCCTCACCACCGATTGATGAGTTATGATCCCTCTCTTTCTGGGAATAGTGTTAGCTTTTTCAATACCGTGCGCTTGGCAATATCTAGGGAAATACACTATTGAAAGAGTGAAACTCTTACACAGAATCACCTCACCATTGGCCCTTTATAAAACAGTGAAGAAAGGTTCGGGAAATAAGCTGGGGGAGAGGAAAAGGCAAATATAACGAGCTGTTAGATTTTTGTTCTTTCCCACAGCCAGAAAAGATTTCTGTGTGCGTCTACCCCCCGCTTGAAGGTCTCGTGATTCGGTTGTGCATTGCGCCAAGCCTAAGCAAATGGCTAAAACCTTCTCCCTTGGACTTAGTTCATCAAAGATTGCGTAAAGGAAAAAAAGAAAAGTATTTGGAGGCTTCCAATTATGATAATTTCTGGATTTCCTGCGATTTTTTTTAAATTACATAGGTTATTGAGGAGCAAAAGTCTCGTGACAATCTGTAATTCCTTCGCCGTCCCTTGCGATGTGGGGCGTTTTGGGTTGCATGCCCCGGTCAAAGATGGTATCTTAGCCGAAAGTCTACAGAAAACGGAAATCCCGCACAAGACATGGTCTGACAGCCGGCTGCAAACCCACAAATCTAACACTTGTATATATCCTCTCCTCATCACCACCTTACGTGGAAGTTGCGGTGTCCAATAGCATAATGCCAATTAGGGTATGATATCCCAAGCTGTCGATTTCGAATGCACTACGTCATACCTTGTTCTTATTTTATGCGTGGTGCCGGGTGACAGGTGCAGTTCGAGGATCAGCTTTGCATCTCTGGGGGGGGGGCGCCCCCCCCCCCCGGC
>Ga0307507_10003076_pt1 | contig 33315 bp, 12 predicted proteins | sample 7_EM_MG_FD_207223 | JGI IMG/M metagenome (GOLD analysis project Ga0307507, IMG submission 207223) | Populus trichocarpa ectomycorrhiza microbial communities from riparian zone in the Pacific Northwest, United States - 7_EM | ecosystem: Host-associated > Plants > Roots > Unclassified | place...
ACTTACTATTTATAGTATATAATTAATCTGGAGCCGTATTGGAGTCCTGGAGCTCCACCACCTATTTACTATATGGAGTGGATTTGGGGGTCAAATCCACTCCAACCCAGTCCAATAAGATCACTGGCTCGAACTCGCCTAGGACTGCGAAACCGAGGTATATACCCGTGCTAAGCGTAATCAACGACGTCTTCTCGAAATGGGATCCTAAAGGAGCTGATTCGCTACGATCTCGTTTACCAGACGGTCTCGCTGCGGACTTGCGACGACTGCAGTCATCAAAAACACCCCTAGATACAGGACGTCTGTTATCATTATTTAAATTGCCTTCAGAGCCACCATCAAAAGAGCAGCCACTGGCATCACCGAGGAGTCCCGCACTATTATCGCCATCGGATTCCCCCTTTTCACCCACAACTTTATCAACTGCAGTGCCTCGATCTTCGTCCGAGGATAAAAAGTCGAAGCGGCGCTCTTTTACACGGTTTTTGTCTCTCCGGAAGAACTAGAATAAGCAGGAGAAAGCTTAGTTGATCTACCTAGATTTGCGCAACAAGCTAAAGCCATCCATGTGACAATCTAAGACAGAATAGTTGGGTATAACTAGCATATTAATGAGCAAGTACGAATTGTACAGAGACTTACGCTGCATCAAACAATCCTCGACTTCATCCACAACCCGCCGCCACAGCTACCGCAGTAAAGCAGCCACCCCCGCAACAGCCAGCCCAGCCAGCCCAGACCAAGGCATACCATCTGCGCCCCCAGCCGCTCTCCCCGCTCCCCCCTTCGTCGTACTCGTAGCCACAGCCCCCGCCCCCGTCTCCGTCCCCATACCCGTCCTCGCCGAGCCCATCGTCGGCGGCGCATCCGTAACGACCGCCCACGGCATAAACGTCGTAAACGGCGCCTCACTAATCGTGAACTGCGTATTAGTGCTCAGGACGGGGACCTGGGTCGCGCGCGTGGGCTGCGGCACGGCGGCGGTGTCGTCCGGGCTCAGCACGTTGTCCAGCACGTGCACGACGCCATTGCTGATGAGCAGGTCCGGGGTCAGGATGCGCGCGGAGTTGACGAAGCGCGAGTTTGCGACCATCGAGATCGAGAGCGTCTCGCCTGCGAGCGTGCGCAGCGTCGTGCCATTGGTCAGGTTCGTCGAGTAGATCGGCCCGCCTTGCCCGACGACGATGTGGTAGTCTAGGAGCTTGGTGAAGGCTGTGGGGTCGTCGGAGAGGGATTCGAGGGCTGATGCGACGGATTCCAGCGCCGCGTTGTTGGGCGCGAAGATTGTGAGGTCGGAGGTTTCGTTCAAGAATGCGGCGAGCGCGGGGATGGTGTTGTTCTTGGAGAAGTAGGTTGCGCCGAGGAAGGAGGTGATTTCAAAGGGCTCCGAGGCTGTAGAGAAGATCTCGGCGGTTGCGGGGAACGAGGTCGGAGGCGTGACCATGGTCTCTATTACGTGGATGACGCCGCCTGCGAAGGGAATGTCTGCCTCGCTGACTGTGGACCGAGTGCTTTCGCCCGATGTCCAGATCATATCTGTGCCGCCTTGCATAACACCGCCAACCCGTTGTCCGTGTGTGACATTGCTAAAGGTGGCATTGTTCAGCCAGGTAGGGAAAAATTGGAATTGCGTAATGAGATCTTTGGATGTGTGAGAACCGTTAAGGATGTGGTAATTCAGGATGTTTTGTATTGCAACGAGATCATGATTATTGAACGCAGGGCCCAGCACCGGATAGTAGGTAGTCTTTGCAAAGGCATTGTCCGAGGGTGCAAGAATTGTGATAGGTGAGGACGATGTCTGCGCATTAAGACGCGAGAGCAGGTCCGGGTAATCGCTCTGGAGCGTGTTTTTAAACGTAGTGAGGTTCTTGTGGGAGGAGAGGACATCGCTGAATGAGGGACTAGAGTCGGCTAAGCATAATAATACAAAGAGCGCCAGATAAAAAACGGGAGCTAGAAAATAAAACTTGATCATGGCCGAGTTCCACGGCTAAGAAGCCGGTGAGAGAAAGCGACAGGAAAATTCATCGAGAATAGCACGAGCAGTCGCGTTAATTTAAGAAAGCGCGCATCGTGTCCTTTGGCTTGTTGTGCAGCTTGTGCGAGCTCTGGCGTCTCCCCTGTACACATACAATTTCGCTAATATTTAGTCAAGTGCGCCATCCAGCGTAGATACTGTGCACTAACGAAAAAGGCTGTGCACTCTAAGCAAGGTATGCACACTTACAAGAAAGGTAGTCTTTAATTTTTAAGCTTAAATTGTAAGAGTTAAACTTGAAGTTCTCTAGTGTGCAAGAAAGCGAAATTGCGTGTGAAGAACCGCGCTGCGCAACGGGGGGATATCGTACAAGCTGTAGGACGATTTTTGCTCCCCCGGGACGCCCAGTACCCTAATTTAGACTAAGTTAGATTTAAGATTGGATGGCTTATCTGTGGCTTGACGGCTCGGCTGAGCGCCTGCTGAGTCGCTCAACAGCATGTGACCCTAACACCCCATCGATATTCAGCATATGTCCACGTCGCCGGCTGCTGCCAAGCCATGGATATCCCTTCGCACATTGAAGTCCTACACTTAGCGCCAAGCCTAGGAACATCGTGCTTAGCTGTACACACGGGCGCCCAACGCGCGCCTCTTATTGGCCAAGCCCTTATCAATACCGTAGGACGCAAACCAACGTGCGAAGGGATAACTTACGGAGGATGGAGCAAAAACACATATTACTCCTGAAACCCTAGGTCGGCACGTCGGCCGCCGGTGGTTTGGTTTCAATTCATTTCAATACGGCCATGAAAGATTTCATCAAATGATTAAATATATGTCGACCAAGGTCGGATATGCTTACTGTTTTAATTGCTTTCACCCTGTTTCTGTGCCTACCACCCTCCACCTTATGTGTATAAGCCAGCTTGAATCGACAGAGTTCTCATTCTATCGCTAATCATCTCTTGCCACGTTAGCTACACATCCTCCCCGCAATCAAGAGGCTCTGCATTCTCCCTCATGAAAGCACGGCAAATTATATATGTCATGATGGATCATTCCAACAGCTGCATTCTTCCGTCGAACTCTGTTGAGGCGGGATCGTAATAACTTTGTGCCATCTTAAGGCTGCCAATTTAAGATTGCTGTGTCCTCAGCACGATTGAACATGGCAATTCCGTTCGAAAAGTATGTGCGCAAATATACCCTTACATAATCCACCTATTCTACCCATAAAAGTTAAACTAAGTCGCGACTTTGCAAACAGAATAATGAACTCCAGTCAATTTACGTTTTATATCGGCAAGACGAAGAAACCTTTCCTCGTGCACGCCGCCGCTATCGCGGACCACTCCCCTGCGCTAAGCGCGCTTATCTGTGGTCCAACGCTGGAAGCAAATACGAAATCCGTCACACTCGATGATATGGCAGAAGCCGATTTCATCCGCTTCTGCCAATTTGCTTATGCAGGAGACTATAGCCCTCCGCCACCTGCTTTAGTCGAAGCGGCAACTATCTCAACTAGATCTGAATGGGCAAATACGGACCGCATGGATGGTTTTATGGACAACTCAGTGCATTCAGCTGTGCCTTGCGAGGAATCGTCTGAACCTGCGTACTGCTGGGAGTTCGACAGGAACGCTAGAAATCGACGCCGGAAAGCGTCATTCAACAATATATCATTCACTCCCGAACAGTCTCGGGAGCTATTCGTCGATTCGTGCAAGCCTGTACCCAATAGCTGCATGATCGAAGACTACACGCCGGTGTTTCTGGTACATGCTCGCCTTTACGTCTTCGCCGACAAATACGGCATTACGACCCTCAAAGTCTTGTGCTTGCAGAAACTTCACCAAACTTTGGTCAAATTCACGCTTTATACAGCGCGGATTGGAGATATTCTTGAGCTCGCGAGATATGCCTTCTCTGATGACAATACGCCAGACCGTAAGGACGGGGTTGATGATTTAAGGAGGGTCGTGTTTAAGTATATAGTGAGCGAGCTTGATACAATCAGGAAGTCTGAGGATTTTATCTCTCTTTTAGAGGAAGGCGGTCCCTTTGCCAGAGACTTGTGTGTTTACTTGTTGAATGAACGTGAATAAGACGAAGAGAAAGCACCGTAGAGTGGATATCGCGATAATTACTACAAACCATTATAGTATTCTCCTTCTATATTACAAAATATAAAAATACTATTATTAACTCTTTAATTAATGTCTAATACGGATCCTATCTCGGCCTACGTAGACTACTCCGTATATAAGGGAAAATTATATATTATATAGGAAAATACCCCTAGTATATTAGAAGGAAAACTCTATAAGCTACCTTAATAGGATAAAAAAAAATCACAGTTTAACCTCCTCTATACATAACTAGCTTAGTAGCTACGTTTAGGCTTCTTATAGACTATTGCTATTACAGTCAAAACTCTTTAGTACGATATCTGGTTACAACGATATACTCTATATTACGATCTACAAGCCTTAATCTGACTTTTTACGATATCGTTAAGTTCTCTACACCAAAATCGGTACAGCCAGTATTTTATTAAGTAGATTTGGGCTTTCCTCACCACCACAATCCATCCTATAATAATTAAATTTTATCAAAACCACCTTCGGATCTTACTCTCCATACTTAATTCTACCTTATTTAATATAGTAAGACATTAAAATCCTGATAGGCGTTGCCGTCACGGTATTTCCGACTATAGGCGCCAAAAAATCCGTACCCACCACCTTGAACAACCTAAGGATTTAACTGAGGACCTTATTAAGCACGTAGCAGAGCCCTACGTAGGGCCTAATCGCGATGCAGAAACAGATAAGGACGAATCCAAACAACCTTAAATTAAGCTTAATAAGGCCTTATAGGCCTTACAAAAGCTTCGTCCGTATAAGGAACAACAGGAAGACGGCAAGAGAGACTTAATTACAGGGTTGGGTAAAATCTAATCTTATCTCAATACGATCGACGATCGACAATCGATATGATATCTCGTATCGATCAAAGTATCGTGATATTCTCTTGGCATTCCCCACAAAATTTTCTTTTATTGAATTTACTACTTTTCTACTGCAGTATCGTACGAAACATGGCTTTAGAAGCGGATTCATCTCTTCTTAAAAATACTCCTGGCTTAATTAAGAGCTCTAGCATATAATAGGCGCAGCTTTAATCTCTAATCCATAAATTTACTTGCCTACCGTACGAGAACAAGCTAATATACAATAAAAAGAACCGAAAGCTTATATACTGTAATTAGTGCGAAAGTTACTTAGCATTATTAACTATAAATATAAAAAGACACCTTAAGAAAGACTACGCAATCTCTATTAACTTAAAACAGCCTTATATAAAGAAGTAAGCATTTAAGAAGCTTTAGGAGCTTTGGGTATAAATAGTATTAGAATTTAGGACAGACGAAGTTGATTCCATAGTTCTTATAAAAGTTCTAAATAAGGAAGTTATCTAGTAAGCTCTTGTTAACTTGGTTGTTATACAAAACCTTCTATTCTAGATTATAGAGTGAGAAGAGTTCTATGTCTTCTGTTAGGCTCTTAACCTAAAGTCGTCCAATTTAATAATAATAACGTATAAAAAAATTTCTTAGATAATTACCTATTCTTTTTAGTTACAGAAAGACATTATACGAAGACGAGTTCAATTAGCGTTAATAAGTATTTATCTTTCTATTAATATCTGGACGTCTCTAAATAACTACCTTCTTCTTGCAGTTTGCGCCCACTTTATTAATAGCCAGAAAAACCAGATAAAAGCTCTTTTTACCCTTTGTACGGTACCTGGTTATAGTAGAGCTAAATAATAGAATACTCTTCTTCTAGTCCTAGAGGAGTATGGGATTATACGAAAGCTTGGAGCTATTATTATAGATAATTCTACAACAAATAATACTCTCTATTGTATAATCTATAAGTATCTTGCTAATAATAAGGATATTACCTAGGATCCTATTTAATAATATATCCGCTGCTAGGGACATACTATTAATCTTGCCGTCCAGGCCTTCCTCTTTAAAGATACTCTTAAACTTAAGGCTATTAAGTTATATAAAAGGAATAATGTAAGTGGAAAGGAGCGAAGTTATAAGGAAGAGATTAAGTAGAAATAGGCTTTCTAAGTAATGGGCCTATTTAGTAAGCTTTATAATGCTATAGTACACTTCTATGCCTTAGTAAGTCATATAAAGGAGTTTAAGACTTTAGTTGGAAGATAAGTTCCACTTAATAATTATATAAGATGGAATAGCTGGTATTAAATGCTAAGCGTCTTACTTAAGCATAAGTTAGGAATTAATAACTATATTAAGAGCAACTTTAATACGCTTAAGGAGGATTATATCTCGCTATAAGACTGGAAGCTTCTTTGTACGATTTATACCTTTCTAAAGCCATTCTACTGTGCAATATTAGAGATATAAGGGGATTATGCAACACTTAATTAAGTACTCTTTATAATAGATATGCTTATTAAATATATAGAGAACTCTCTTATATAACTCTCTAGCTACTTTATTTTAAGCTAAAGCTAATATTATATAATAGGTACTCTTTAAATTAAATAAGGCTCTCTTACTTTAAGTAAAGAATACATAGGTAAAGTTTAATAAGTACTACCAGAGAATAGATAACTCGCCTCTTTACGCTACTACACTTATTCTTTACCCAAATCGTCGTATGAAGTATATTAAGACATTTTGGAAGAAGGAGTAGCAGAAAATAATACTTCTAAAGGTTTAATGGCTCTAGGAAACATACCAAGAATTAGAGAGGCCTATTACCTCTCTTTAGACAATATTGTATAATAAGCTATTGTGGGATAAGTATAAGGAACTTAACGAGTATAATCGGATTGTAAATAAGTTAAATAAAAAGGTTACTTAACTAGTAAGCTAGGACGAGTATAAGGACTACTGCTCTAAAGTACTGTATAAAATTAAAGTTTCTCTACTTTAGTGGTGGTCTTAAGAACAACAAATAAAGCGCTGGCTACGGCTTTCACTCTTTGCAAGAGAGGTACTTTTAATTCTAGCTATAAGTGACGAACCAGAGAGAGTATTTTTAGGAGGGCGTTATACGGTATTATGGGAGAGAATATAGCTTAGATTATAAAACCTTAAGAAGACGGAGTATATAAAGAGCTAGCACCAAAGTGGAATTTTAAAAGGAATATAGTAGTTATACGGAGAAAGGTATATAAGAGATATATTGTATAATACTAAGGGGTAGGGGTATAAGATATATAAATAAAATAGTTTTAGGCAAAAGATAACCACTAAAGGCGTGTAGGTGGCATAGGTAAATATATACTAATTTTAAACTTAATAGATTATAAGTTTAAATCCTACTAACGTCATCCTTTATTAAGAATTAGGAAATATAATTATCTAGTATACTTCCCGTCCTACTATATAAGAGATTCTTTGGCAACATTGCTATACTATAAGTAAACTCTCCTCTCTATATAATATACCTATATAACTAACTACTCTTAGGATAAGTAGGAGAGGGTAGAAGCTTTACCGGCAATTAATATAGAGGCTTAGGTGGGGGGGGTATTAGAGAAGCAGGTACGGACGAGGAGGCCTTTATATATAAATATAATTCTAATTTAGAGCTATGGATCTCTAAATATAATTATAAGTAACCTATATTACTCGTATAAGGTAGAGAGCTAATTAACGCTAGCCCTGCAAGGCCTGTACGGCGACTCCGCGTCGTCTAGTAGGCCCTTGCCCCTTTACTAAGTGTTAGAGTATCCTAGGGTTCTATAGTGGGTGCTGTAGAAATTGCAAGTAGCGGGATTATAGAGCTCGATGTTCATTGTATAATAAAAATTCTTAGCCTATAGCAGCGGTAGCAGGAGCACTGGAGGGTAAGGATCGGATTGTGGAATTAGAGGATAACGAGGAATAGATAAAAGTTACTAAATTTAATCTCCTCTCTTTTTTACTACTTTTATTTTATTTTATAGTATCTTATATATAGTATCTTATATAAGGAGAAGCATAAATAGAGAGGGTAAAAAGGAGATACCTAATTAGTAGGGAAGCTAAGGACGTTAGTAGATTACTCGCTTATTTAGTAGCGGATTAAAAAAGATTAATTAATATGATATGATATAATACGATCTCGCGTATCATATCGATAACGATCGTTTGGATTTTACCCAACCCTGCTTAATTACAAGCCTTATAAAGCACGAACATTAAATTCAAGGGCAACGAAATTGTAACACCAAACAGACGTCAATCACGACTTTTTTTAGTGTAGCTGATCGGTAAATACATAATATCATAATATGATTACCTAATTTTGAATTTGGGTGTATTTGACATACAAATACTGAATACAACGATACCTTTGGTATAACGATACGGCTGGCCGTACAAGTCGTATCGTACTAACCAGTTTTGACTATATATATATCCTAACCTTCCCTAAAGCTTATTGAAGGCGTAAAGAGGATTTATCTATAACTGTGTCACGGAACGCCGCCGCAGGAGCCTCTATGGGAGACTCCCTAGCGGAACCCCGTGCCCTCGCGTACGCTTCGCGTACAGCTTACGTCAGCCACGCGTAGTATATTACCTTCCTACGCCCTCGATCCTTACGATTGGTCGCGCAACGTCTTATAGACTCCTCGAATACATACATTTAGCAGCCACTGTTCCGCGCCCCGTGACATTACATTGCGCCTTTTTTTACCACCAACACCTAGCCTACAATCAATTCTACGTCTCTATAATACTGTAGGCGCTGCTAGAAGCAGCGTATCTATAAGTAACCTTCGCACTATAATAGTAAGACAATATTCCTTACTAGCCACTATGTTAAGCCTAAAGAGTAACCCAATACCCTAACCTAACCTACAACGCCAATTAATCCCAGAAGAATTTAATTTATTAACCCTAACCTTAACCCCTAAGGGCAAGCCTAGCGGCTTAGAAGAGTTACAACTACAAGTACCCCTAAGCACCCAGTACCACCTTAAAGACAATAAGAGTTAACCAGCCTAGCAGGATAGGTACACCCCTATTGGTATAGGTGACCATAGTGACGACCTTAATAAGATAGACACCGGCAATATCTTATTCTTTATTAATTACATAGCTACAGAAAAGTAACTAAAAGGGTAGCTACCTATTAAGATTAAAATATAAGACGCTAAGATGTTTGTATAAATAGTAGCACAAGAACCTAATAAATACTACCGCCTTCTATAGAACTACCACCTAAAGCTTATATAAGCTAAACTGCGTGCTGCCTAAGATTACAATATTATCCAAGACTTACAAGCTAGTGAGACACTTACTAATAACACACGCCAAGAGACTAAAGATGACCTCTATATATCTAAGCGCGATATTTAACAATTAAAAAAAGCTAAGATTATACTTATTGCCCAGGTTACTAAAAAGGAGGGCACAATCAAATACCTATAGTCTTAGCTTAACAAGCACATCTATAACAATATTAAGCACCTCCCTTCTACGCACTATACTACCTAAGTCCCTACGCCTCTAGCAACCTTACCCACCTAACACTTAGCTAAAAGTTAGCGTTAAGCAGCTTCACCTAATAGGGATAACCCCTATAACAGCGACTAAACTTAAAGGGCCGTTCGGTTGCACCTCCGTTACAAATATGGAGGCTCTATATTATAAAGGGTTTATTCGTCCCAGTATGTTACTAGCAGCCGCCCCCATCCTTCTTGCTAAGAAGCCTAGAGGAGGTATCTAATTCTGCGTTAACTATAGAGGACTTAACACTATTACGATTAAGAACCAATACCTAGTACCGCTTATACGTAAGACCCTTAAGTGACTTAGTTAAGCCAAAATCTATACTAAGCTTAATATTATCGCCACCTTTAACTATTTCCAAATATAGGAAGGTAATAAATGGAAAACCATATTTGCATCGCGCTTTGGCCAATTTAAATATACCATTATGCCCTTTGGCATATATAACGGCCTAGGCACCTTCTAAAGCTATATTAATAACGCCTTACAGGACTACCTTGACAACTTCTACTTAGCGTACCTAGATGATATACTTATTTACAGTGACAACCCTTCTAAGCATACTAAGCACGTTTAAAAGGTCCTATAGCGCCTTAGGGAAATAGGACTCCATATTAATTTAAAGAAGTGCGAATTCTTAGTTACAGAAGTAAAATACCTTAGACTAATTATTACTACTAAGGGTGTCCGTATAGACCCTAAGAAGGTACGTATAATTACCGAATGGCAAGCCCTTAACTGCATTAAGGATGTATAAGCCTTCCTTGGTTTTGCCAACTCCTATTAGAAATTTATATACAACTTCTTAGGCATAGTAGCACCACTTATAGCAATAATGCAAACGAAGGGCCTTTCTGCAAAAGGAAGAAAAACGCATCTATGCCTTACCTAGACGTCCAACTACAAGAAGGCGTTCCAAGACCTTAAAAATGCCTTTACTAAAGCACCTATCCTAGCTCACTTTATACCAGGACGACAACTCTATCTTAAAACCAACTCTTTAGACCATGTTAACCTAGGCGTCCTCTCCCAAATAGGTGACAACGGTCTCTTCTACCTAGTTACATTCTACTCGTCTAAGCTTACATTATAAGAGTATAACTATAAGATCTATAATAAAGAACTCCTTGCGATTATATAAGCGTTTAAAGAATTCTAACTGGAACTCTCCTTAGTAGAACCTAACTAGCCAACTAAAGTCCTTATGGATTATTATAACCTTAAATACTTTATAACCATAAAGCAGCTAAACTGACGCTAAGTATATTAGAACAAGTTCCTCTCTGGTTTTAACTTTAAAATTATATATAGGCTAGGAGTATAAGGTATAAAACCTAATAGCCTAACACGCCGCTTGCAAGATCTTCCTTAGTTAGAGGATAACCCCTATAATCAGTTCTAATAGCAGATAATCCTAAAAGCAAGAAACCTGGCCCCTAGTATACTACCTATAATAGAACCATCCGCACCTTAGCTTTATGCTACAGACTTAGAGCTGCCCCCCAAAATTAACAAGCTTATTACTACTGTATATAACATCTCTATTAACCCATTATTACACCAACTTATTACTACGAAAACTGCTAGCGCCTATAAGCCACCTACTAGCCTCTAAAACTTAGGCTAAATTAATATAGTAGCCTTAGAAGTAAAGAAGAATAGACTCTACTATAAAGGCCGTCTATTTATCCCTAATTTAGAAAACCTATAACGGTAACTGATTTAGATAGCCTATAACCTCCAGTTAAGCGGTTACCTAGGCAAAGGAGGAACTTATAAACTCCTTAGCCGATACTACTTCTAGCCTAAGATAATAGACTTAGTTAAACACTTTATAAGTGCCTGCTACGGCTGCAAGCACGCTAAGGCCTTTTACACTAAGTACTAAGGACTACTACACCTACTACTAATCCCTATACGGCGGTAGGCAGATATAGCTATAGACTTTATTATTAACCTACTACCTTGTAAACGGCATAGTTATACCTATAAGAACATCCTAATAATAATATGCCGACTTATAAAGGAACGTTACTACGTCCTAACTAAAGGTATAGCCGTTAATAACGTCGTAGACGCTTTTCTTTACGAAGTCTACTAACTATACAGGATACCTAACTCCATTACGTCCGACTAGGGCACGTAATTTAACTCTAACCTATAAAGACGGATCTGTTAACGTCTTAGTATCTCTATTAAGATGTCTATATCCTTCTATCATAAGACTATAGGATAGCCAGAAAACGCTAATACTAGTATAAAGGCGTACTTATAACAGGTTGTTGCCTATAGCTAGAATAACTATGTAGATTACCTCCTACTAGGCGAGTTTACAACTAATAACTATGTTTTAGCCACTATAGGACTTACTCCGTTCTTTGTAAATAAGGGTTATTACCCCCAATCCGGCATAGAGCTACTAGAACCTATTAATAAGAAACTGCTATACGGAAAACGCCTTAAGATGTTACTTGCCGACCAGTATGCAGACTGCATGAAAAATCTACTTGACTACTGCAGGGGAGAAATGGCCTGGGCTTAAGTAAAGTAGGCCTACTTTGCCAACCATTATAGAACGCTACTACTAGAGATGCGTATTGGCGACTGGGTATGGCTAGATATACACAATATCTCTACGCAGAGGCCTATAAAGTTACTCAATTATAAGAATCTCGGCCCCTATTAGATTAAATAAGTTATTAATAGGGGAGCTATATATAAGCTAGAGCTCCCACTAGCCCTAGCCATCTATAGGATATAGCCTATATTTTACCTATAGCTACTACACCTTTACTAGCCTAATCTCTTACCGGGATAGATATAGTCTAAACCTCTACTAGTACTAATCTGAGATAAGAATAAAGACGAGAACTATAAGAAGTGGACTGTTAAATAAATTATTAACTCTAAATACTTTAGCAAAGGTAGAGGACGGCGGCTCTACTACAGAGCTATTTATATAGGATTTGACATAGATTAGCCAGAATGGTAACTATAGGAAGACTTTAAAAATGCAAAGGACCTAATTAGCAACTTTTACTACGCGAACTCATAGAAACTGGGCCTAAGCAGAGATTTTATACCTAATCCTTTATGGGAGCCCTTATAGAGTTCAACTGTTATACACTGCCACGTAAGGGTAAATTGCCGTTAGATTGCCGTAGATTGCCATTATATGACTAAAAAATTGTTAAGATATCTAGGAACTTTAACTGCCGGTTAAAGTTATCTAATTGGTTAAATTCTTGGGTACTAAGCCTTATTATATAATATCGCTGCGGACTACAAAGATGTTAGTTTAGCTTACCGCCTTCCACTAAGCTAATAGCGATTTTCCATCCCGGGGATGGAAAATCCTAATTAGTCCATTTAACGATTAGAGCTGGCAGAACTCCATACTGCTAACCTCTTTAGCGTTATTTCTTTTCCTTCTCTATGCCTTAAGCGTTCCTTCTACATGTATATAGTGTCAGACGCTGAGCAGGCTGATGGAAATGACATATATGATACTCTATGAGGAAGAATCTCAGGGGCAAGATGGCCCTGAGAAGATATCTACAAGATGGCCCGCGCGCTGTCACGTGACACGTCGCCGAGCTCAAAGAGACTGCCCCAAGTAGCCCCCCCTACCAACATATAGTAACTACAGTGTCGCCGGAGCTCCGCCTCTATAAGAGGGGGGGTAGTGTCACGGAACGCCGCCGTAGGAGCCTCCATGGGAGACTCCCTGGCGGAACCCCGTGCCCTCGCATACGCTTCGCGTACAGCTTACGTCAGCCACGCGTAGTATATCACCTTCCTACGCCCTTGATCCTTACGATCGGTCGCGCAACGTCTTGTAGACTCCTCGAATACATACGTTCAGCAGCCACTGTTCCGCGCCCCGTGACAAACCGAAACTGTAATACTGAAGGACGAGTAAGATATATATACTCTAGGTATCTTTTCTATCTAGGCCCTAGTTACTAAGCCCTCTCTAAGGGAACTAGTCTATAGAGAGGAGATAAAAATCATATAGTCGTTATCTAGGCTATTAGATAGTATAGTACAATTAACAGTAAGTAATCTATTGTTTTCCTCGGGCGCGTATTACCTTAAGGGTAAGAAAGGAGTATATTTACTTATTTATTAATTTATTAATTATAAGAGGTCGTTAATATCTTTAATTAGAGAATTAAAGGACATTAAATTTAACTTATATCTATAAGGGATCTTTTATCCCTTACTTAAGGGCTTTTAGTGTGACGGCTTAAACAAATGCCGTACGGCTTGAACAAATGCTGTATTACGAAGATATCAAGGTAAAGAGCAGAAGAAGGTGGTAAGGCCACATCTATATATACAAGCCAAGCCTTAAGCGAACCCCTGACTAGGTGACGCGCCCTAGCGCTATTACACTTAGGGACTGTCCAGGCCAGCCTTTAGCTAGTTCTTGGCACCTCCTTATAAGCTTCTTAGGCCTGCAGCCCTTCTCTCCTTATTAGTTTATATCTCTCTCCATACAAGGCTATTGCCATACTTTTTACCATATCGTCCTCTTCTATCAACTGTATAGAAAATCGTGATACTACAATAAACCTAATAGGGAGCGACCTAACCACAACAACTATAGAGTAGTGACTAGAAATGGGAGAAACTTGTAAACTTCGTAAAAGACATTAAGAAAGATCTAGGGAAGGCAGAGGATAAATAGCCACGCGTAGGGGTAGTATGGGTGATATAATAAGCAGGTCAAATCGCTTAGGAGTTTTAGATAAAGTATAATAGAAACTAGAATATAGTAGAGGATAGGCTTAGACGTATTAAGGATGCTATAAAATTATAGGGAAAGTCGCCAGATAAGCTATAAAAGGGTTAATAATAGTATAATATAATTACGGACACTTAAACTATGAAACAATATGCCCTTTATTTAATAGGCTAAACCTAAAAAAATACTAGATAATAGCCCTATAGGAACTAATATATAATAAGTAAATCTATAAAATATATTAACTAAAAGGATATTACTTCCTATACGAACCGGATCTAGCTACCCGTATATACTTTCTAATTAGCCAGTATATTAATATATAGGCGTAGAGCTACTATACTATTAGCCCTAATATAGCTAAATTATAAATAGCTATAGATAGGGGCTAAATTATTATAATTAATATCTATAACCTAAGAGATAATAGACCCTAAATAACTATATAAGGACTATTATAATTATTACGGAGTAAGTATAACTGTAATGGCGCTAAAGTGTATTACTTGCTAATTTGCCGTTTCCTAGGCAATTTACCAAATTCTACTATATTCTACTATGTTCTACAAGCATTACTTATTGTCGGGAATGAGGCAAGCGGTCGTCACGTGACGCCGCGGCACTAGCGTGGCGAGGAGTCTTAGGCTCCTCGCCCTTCCTCATTCCAATAAAGAAGGATATACAATCGAACAACATCATACTAGCTGCAAACTGTAACTACGTAATATTACCTTGTGTTACCAACACTGATTAGTGGTTAACTTCACTGTTATACCACAGAACAGCTAGGTATTCCACCAAGAAGAGACAAGCCACTGTACCAGTGCTACTCGTACTAGAGGAAGCTGTCTTTTAAGGTTAGAACTGGTCCTAAACCTTAAATAGAACTCTTCTATAAATCTAAGGATCTAAAGGCTAGAGCTAGTCCTAAGCCTTTCCTAGATTATAGATTCTTATATCCATTACGCAGAACAACACGCTTTATAAGTCTTCGCGATTTAAGGCCAGAACTAGTCCTAAGCCCTATAATTGCAAATATACGTTATAAACGCGTACCAAACAACGAACGCGTACCAAATGATAATCCCTACCCTAATAACACTTCCCTCCCCCCAAAAACATGGCTACGCCTACCTTAAATGACTAGGAAGACTCCTTACTACTAGGGGTAGCTTTATACGCAAAACTTATTAATAAAGATTGGGATGAATTTACTATTAATATAATAACTTATACCGTAAAACAAGTTAACGGCTTTCTCCTACACCGTATTATATTCTACTAAAGTAGACACTACGCCGATCTATAGCTATGGGAATATTTTAGGGAGGATTTTATAGGATGGACCGCCAACACCTAGGCACTTAGCAGTATTAATATTGTTTAGAATTTTTAAGAATTCCTTTATAGGAATGGGGTATATATTGCTGAAAATAATAACCTAATTACTAGTAATATCCAGGCCGTTATTATTAGTATAAAAGAACCAGTATAGACGGAAGCTAAGATTATACGTTAACTACGGAAACCCAGAACCAACCCGTATTCTTTAAAAGGCAACTTTAATTTAAAACGAAACCCCTAGAACGCTACTATTCTACCTAAAGGTACTCTCCTACCTAGAGGTGCTCTCCTACCTAAAGGTACTCTTCCTCTACCTCTACTGCCTCTAGCTCCTCTACCCTAGCTAACCAGTAAGCCTCTACTATAAGAAGTCACGAATCTAATAAAGGTATATTTGGACAAGGAGAAGAAGTTTAGAGAAGAACTATATAATATGCTTAGAACAAAACTATAGGTCTTTTATAACTGCTGCAGCAAGGTCGGAATCTAATGCCACTAGTTTTATTATGCTTTCTTAGTTATGTTAAAGGGACGGGCGGCAACATTTTATTACGACTATATTACGGGTAGAAACTATAGCTTTAATATAATACTTTAGCTTACTAGAGCCCACTTTAAGACTAACAAGAATTGCTAGCTTTATATGTCTAAATAGCAAAAGACTATGTTTTAAAGAGTTATCGCTTCTAACTTAATAAAGACTCGTTTAGAGTGCCTTTAACTACTCTTTAATAAACTCTAGAAAATCTAATATGGCCTTACTAAAACTTACTAAAATAAGAATAGCCTAAGGGACTAGGTTATCTTAGCCTGCCATAGCGTTCCTAAGTGTAATTTGGCGCTATATAAATCTGCGGATATATTTAAAGGAGTATATACCAAGCTACGCTCCGCTATAGGTACTATAATGCGAATATAAGAATCTTAATAGTTCTATACCAAAAACCCTACCCAACTAAGTATTCCCAACTAATATAATCACAACTGGACTAACCGAACATATAGTGGCCGTAGTAGGGAATATAGTAAAGGGTATAATTAACGTTAACTACAAGGTAATCATGGAGGTACTTATAGAGGTTCATTTTAAAGTAATCGCTAGAAGAAGTGCTATATTTATAAAAAGCTAAATTGCTAGTTAACTAGACACTCCCTTAATAAGCAAAAGAAGGCATATAATAAGTTTCGCCAGAGTGTAAGAAATATTGGAAATTATAAGGTTACTATAGCCTACTTCCAAAGCTTCCTGGTTGAATATAAAGGCGTAGAAGATCTTAAGGGTAAGGTTAATAAGGCCGAATAGCTCCTTATGGATATAGAAATTAAGGACTACTCTCCTAACCAATACTTCACTAAATATAGTAAGGTAGATGGCATATAAACTATTACTATTCTTAATAACTAATCTACGCTCTATACTATCACGAAGTTAGATATCTTTAACGAGCTAAAGGAGAGTTCCGTGTTCTCCTTTAATAATAGATACTTAGCGAATATCTTCTATAGTATTATGCCAGATACTAGAGCTGCAGGAGTATCTACGGTAGGAGAACCTTAAGTTTAAGCTCTTTAGTAACTTAATAGCTCTATTTAGATTAACCAGTTAATATCAGGCCAACATACAATTCGCTTTAGCAAGGGTACTATAATCTCTCTTGGTATAATTAGGGTTAAAACCCCCTTAGGGTATATCACTTTCCACATTATTCCCGCGAACACTCTATTTCTATTTTACATTAGAGATATAAACAAATTAGGCATTAAGCTTAATAACCTTAAGAATATACTTGTTTAGGGAGATAACTAGGTGCCTATTATACGCAAGTAGGGTTACCCCTAGTTGCTCCTTTATTAACTAGAAAAGAGCGTTACTTAAAGCCACTTAACTAAGCCAGAGCTACATTAACTACACCGTTGTTTTGGCTACCTATCCGTTTACTAATTACTTAGGGTTCTTTAATAAGCAGGTTATAAAGTTAAGGTTAAGGCGATTAAATATCTTATAAAGTACTACTATTACTGCTAAATGAACCAGAAGTCCCCTGGCCGATTTAAGTTCACCCTTAAAGATAACTACAACTTTAACTTCTATATTATTATTAATGTTATATATCTTAGCGGCAAACTAGTACTCTAAGTTATTAACTCCTTAATCTCCTTCTAAGCCGCACGTTTCTTAAAGAATATATTAGCTAAGAACGCATAGGATACCCTTTAATTATACTAAATTAATGTCTACCTAGAACCCCCTAACCAAATCATCTATAATGCAGAAAAGAACTTCTTATCTATAGAGTTTTAATAACAGATAAAGGCAATGGCAATTAAGGTTAAGGAAGTTCCTATTAAGGCATATAATAGTATTAGAAAAGTGGAGTAATATTACGCACTATTACGCCGCGTATATAAGATCATCTCTTTAGAAATAGAGAATGCTAGTAAAGAACTTACCTTACAAATAGCTGTTAAAGCCGTTAACAATTCCGCTGGCCTAGATAGACTCGTACCTATATTACTAGTCTTTAGCGCCTACCCTTAAATAACTAATAATTCTCCGCTATCTCCCTCTATTGTGTAATAAGCTAAGGCTATTCGCAAGGCAATAAAGGAGGTACGACGTCTCTACGCTATACGCCAGGTCAACAACGTACTAGGAATAAGAAATGGCCTAAATACCTTAACTATGCTTAATCTACCACTCCAGTCTAAGGTACGCGTATGGCGTAAAAAGGGAGGATAGTTAGGCCCATATTAACTTATTGCAATTAATGGTTAAACTTATACTATTTAAATGCCTTATAGACCCACTTAATTCCGTTTAACTGTTATTAAGCCTTACTATAAAGATAATAGTTTTAAGCCTTTATAGGATACCCTAAAAGATGCCCTAGAGGAGAACTACAATTAATATGCTTTAAAAGACGACTATAATCCTAATATAATTATATTAGATATGCCGTAACTATAACGCAGTAGAGGTCACCCGAAGGGATTATAAAATCGCTAACATCTTATTAATTTTAAAGAGCAATTTGTTGCCGCTATTAAGAATAGAATTAAGTTATTAATAGCCTTTATAATAACTAAGGAGAAGGCTGACTTCAAGCTTATAAAACAGCTCTAAAAAAAAGGTTATATTATAACTCCTAAAGCTCCTTTCTAAGTATCTAATAAGCAGGAGATCGACGGTCTTATTACAAGAGGAGTCTTTAAATTTAAGAAGTATAACCCTATTAAGTTTAATAAAGTTCGTATCTTTAAGTTAAAAATAGTTAATAAGATTAAAGGCAAAACTACTAACGCCCTATTTAAGAAATTAAGGCTTGTTATCTAAGGTTACAATAATAATAGTAAGGAGGTAATTCTTATATAATCTCCTATAATTTAACGAGCTAGTTAGCGAGTTATTGTTATACTAGCTCCCTCCTTAATAAAGAATAGAATAGCGGTCTATTTATAAGATATTACTTAGGCCTATACCCAATTAGAGACACACCTTTAGCGCTTAATATTGGCATACTTTTTAGAGCAAATTCGTTACTAATATCCCAAAGATACAATTGTGGTTGTGCTTAAGCCATTATATAGAATCGCAGAGGTAGGAACCTATTAGTAGGCTACCTATAGCAAGCATTACAAAGAGAAGCTTTTAATAACTACTTCTATATTTAACCTATGCTTCCTAATTACAACCACAGGAACTCTATTTAGAATTATTAGTATATAAACTAATAATACAATTATCTTAGGAGATGACCAATTCTTAGCTCTTAAAGAAAATAAGTTAGTAAAGGCAAATCTTATAGTAAAGCCAAAGGAAAAGCTTAATTTAACAACACTATTACTCTTTAATGGATGCATCCTCTCCCTAAATAAGGATTCTATTGCTTTACGCCAGAAGGGTTAAGGTAAGAAGATTAACGTTATTAACATTAATTCTCTAAAGCAAGGATATATAGAGTAACGCGCTTGCAGAGCCTATATTACTTTTATCTATTAACCCAAGGCTTCCTTTAATCTCTCTATTACCGCTTAACACCAGGAACCAACTAAGGACGACGTTTTTGCCCTAAATAAACGTCTTTCCTGGTAAATAAACCATCTTAATTAGGGACTACTCTACGTGCCTATTAATCTTCCTACCGCTAAACTCTTTATATTTGTTAATAGATCGTTTATAAATAATAAAGATTTTAGCTCCTAGTTAGGATATAAGATTATTATTACAAATAAATTTACTAGAGAGAATAACTTTACAATCTATAGCAATCTTATCTATTAGAGCTTAATTAAGAGTAAGCATATTACTTAAAGCGTTCTAGCGTTAGAGATATACGGAATGGTTAGCGGAGTTAATATAGTAATTGCAATTAGAACTACCCTAAAGATAATTATAGATTAACTCAAACTTCCTATTATCCCTATAATCGTATACACCGATTTATACTCCCTCTATAAGTGCTTGGTTAAGCTTAGTACTACAAAGAAGAAGCGTCTTATAATTAATATTATAGCACTTCGTTAATCCTACAAACAGTAAAAACTCTTTAAGATTTAATAGATTAACGGTTAAGACAACCTAGTAGATATAATAATAAAGGCAAACCTAAACAAGGCTCTAGAAACGTTTATTAATACAAACACTCTACATATATAAGTTAAAGGATGGGTTAAAAGGGAGTAAGAGTATAGTATTCTATAGACCCTAATTTCAACCAGCCAATTAGGATTTTCTATACCCAGCATAGAAAATCGCTATTAGCTCGCTTATAACTAGCGCCTTGGCGGCCCTAATATAATATCCACCTATAACTCTAAGCAAGAAAGCACTATATGCTAAGAGGCAAATTTTAGAACAGCGAGACTTATATTACAATAGCAATAGTAAATAAGAAGGATCGATATTTATTACACTAGTCAAGCAGCATTTATATATAGATGGCAACCACAAAAGAAGAGTTGCCAGTGTCGGAAATAAGGCAAGCGGTCGTCACGTAACGCCGCGGCACTAGTGTAGCGAGGAGTCTTAGGCTCCTCGCCCTTCCTTATTCTAATAAAGAAGGATATACAATCGAACAACATTATACTAGCTGCAAACTATAACTATATAATATTACCTTGTGTTACCAACACTTATAAAGCCAACTAATTAGGATTTTCTATACCCGGTATAGAAAATCGCTATTAACTCGCTTATTACTAGCGCCTTAGCGACCCCTTTATATCTTACTAGTTTCTACTAGTCTTCTTCTCCTTAGCTTAGTATTTTTATATACTAGCAATCTATAAGCTTTGGTTTAGAAGTATTTATATAAACCTATTATATTATACTAAGCTCTCCCTATACAGCCTAAAAAGGCCTCTATAATATCCTACCCTAGAAAAAAACTTCGTTCGTAACAACGCGTTAACACGTTATACTTAGACATCAATACTATATACAGTCTAAAAAGGCCCTAATAATATCCCACCTTATAGGCCAGACTGTACTTAACCTAGACCCTAGTATTAAAACCAAATTATATAATACTAATAAACCTCTAGGTAGCTAGTAATAGTACCTAAAGTAAGCTTATCTAAGAGAGTCGCCTCTACTTAAGAGGAATATAAGATCTAGTTAATATTGGAAATTAAGGATAATAATAACACCCTAAGTATACGCAAGCAGATTTGTAATCTCGCGGCTAAGTATATAGCTAATTGCCTTACAGCTAAAGCTATATAAAAGACTCTAGATAAGATCTTAAAGAGCCTTATAGCCCTATAAAATAGCTTAATCTCCCCTACTAAGAGCCCTAGTTAACCTATTTACTCTACTAAATATAACACCCTAAGTAGTATAGACATAATAGTAAAAATTAAAATCCGTTAAGCTCTCTAACCCTTAATAGCTATTTAATAGAATAAACTCTACCTTTTAAAATTAGAGGATTTAAGTATAAGTGTCGGAATGTTAGTCATATAACGTGGTCACGAGACCACGAAGCGAGGCTAGCTAACCTAACCTTGGAGCAACCCCTTACTTCTAGACAACAATAACTACCAACTTCAACACCACATACGTATCGCAATACAGTGATATTCATGCACGTTAATAAAGCGAGTATACCGACACTAATCAGTAAACGTACAGATTAGGAAATATATAATAAGCTAAAGCTTGAGAACCGTACTAGAAATAGTACACAGATTGCCTAGCCTTATCTATTCCAATTAAAGGAGAAAGCTACATCATCCTTAAAGCTCAAGACTACATATCAGCTTAACTGCTAACGCGTCAGATCGCCTAGAGAATTATATCTTTACTTAAAGAAGATTGCGACCTCCCTTAAGCTTAAGAGAATTTATATTAGCCTTACAGCCAATACAACAAATCGCTAAGAGAATAGTAATCTTGCTAAGAACTTTACAGGCCTAATGGCTGTAAAGGACGTACACATCCAAAACACCCTTACCTTAACACCCTTACCTTGACACCCTTACCTTAACGACCTCAACCTTAACCTTAACCTCAACCTTAACCTTAAACTAAACATACACAAGGACTAGTACACTGCTTTACACAATAAGATGGATCCTAAATGGAAGGAGAGAATCGCCAGACATAGTTATAAGATTAATATAGCAACTGCCTTAGAGGAAGACCTAGAAGAATATATAGAAACAAAAATCTATAAGTATACATATAAGAACTTTACAGATTATACACTACGGTCGCTATTCCAAGAAGAATTTAAAGGCTTTACCATTAAGGACTTTAGAAAGATACGCTCTATTACTAGAGTAAAGCTCCATACTTACCTACTCCAAAGAGGAGTATATGTCGCCACACACAGCAATAGATACCCACTTTATAAGGTTCTACATAATGTCCTTACAGAAGAGGAACCTCACAAATAGACAAATAAGGAAATTACAGAAGCTCTTAAGGAAGTCAGCCCTATAATTACAGTAGCACTACAAGAACAACTTAACTCAATATAAACAGCTCTAATATCAAATCAAGCTATAACCCTGTTAGTTATAGCCTCTTCAGTTCCTACAACCCCCCCCTATAGCCTACTACCTTCCCACACAGTACCGACGCCTATAAACCATTAACTACCTCCACTACCTCCAACGCCTGCAATTCAGCCTATAGCTATAGCTACAATACCTAGAACGCAAATACCTACTCCTACAACACCCCAACTAGCTGTTGCATCTATACCCTAGCAAACTGCACCAACCGCCACCTAACAGCAAGCTGCACCTACCTCTACCCAGGATTAACTACTTACCCTCCTTGCTTAACTCCTACAGATACAGAACCAGCAATTATTACCTACAGCAACTGCCTCTACCCTCCCTCTAGCAACCGCTCCTACCCCACCTGGTGCTCCTCCTGCCCAGTACCTCCACCCTAGTACTGCCAATACCGACCCTACTATGCACCTGCCTATATACAGCAAAGAGGCAGCTACTATCGCCAAGATCTACACAGACAACCAGAAGTACAATAAAATAAGTAATAGCTTTAACTTTAAGTTAACTATCTTCTATAATATCTATAAGAGAGCTGATCTACCTCCTAAAGGCTATATAACTACATTCCCAACCATACTAAAGGGACTTGCTTAGGATCACTACTATAATAGCAGCCTTTCAACTAGATCATTTACTAAGGCATACAACTACATACATTACTTCTTTAAAGGACCAGAGTACTATTAGAGAAACCTTACTAAATAGAACGCTACTAACTTCTAAGAAATTATTAACGAGAACCCTAATAAGCAAATCTATTAAAGTTTCCAACTACTCCTTAATAAGCTCTTAAAACATCGCCACGGATTACACCTAGAATTTTATATAGACCTCTTCCTTACAAATAAGCTAGTCACCGCTTGCTAAGAAGTACTAGTATGCTATATTACCATTTCCAACCCTTCTAAAGACCTCTCCCAGTTAATTAGCAAGCTGCAATCTTCTATAGTTATATAGGAGAAGGAACACCCTTCCTAGGCCTTAATAAGACCGTCTTAAGAAGCCTACTTTACGGATTATATATACCACTATAACATCCGTAACAACCATGACTAAACCCGCTCCTATAAACAAAACACCATCAGGTCCCTAAAGACCAAGTACTACATTTGCCAAAAGAAGAGCTGCCGCTTATAGAAACACACAGAGGAGGAGCGGAACCATTCTAGAAATAAGTATAAAAGACGTTTTAACAATAGCAAGGGCCGCAACAGTAACTTTAAAGAACGCTTCAGACAATATACTATCTACTATAAAGGAGACAACAACAATAAGTGCAATAAGACTTTTAAAGCTCTTGTACTAGATATAGACGCTAACAAAAACACTAATAACAACAACAGCAAGGAAGAACTAGAAGACCCTAACAGCTGCTACCTTACATTATTTAGGACTCTTACTATAGACAAAGCAACCTCTACAAGCGTAGAACTAGCCAACAAGGCTTACGCTTACTTACTTACTACAACCTCCACAGAACCTACTACGGAAACTAACCCGTTTAACTATAACATAACAACCACCGTTTCACGCTATACTTCCACAGTATTTATGGGAATTATGATTAATACCAATACATTAAAGAAGTCTACAGCCGGTTACAGACAATTCCAGGCACTATAGAACGCGGACCAATCTATAAGACTTAATACCTCAACCAAAGGACAAGTTAACATGCAGTTCGGCATTAGAATTGCTACCTCCATTAGAACTACAGATGTTGTCACCCCTATAGGCAAGATACAGTTTTATATTATCTATACAGATACCCCCTTCTTGCTCTGTTTAGCGGATATAGACAGACTCTAAATCTACTACAACAACCTTAAAAACGTTGTTATCACTCACACCAAAAAAGTGCCAGTAGTGCGACGGTTTGGCCACCCATTTCTCCTATAGAGCTCATCACTACAGTTATATTTATCTAAATCCTTTAACGCGAACCCCTACTACTTAACAAATATAGAGCTACAGCGCCTATATCGCCGATTTAGACATCCCTTAGTTAAGAAATTGTAAAAGCTACTCTACTATACTGGCCATAAAACTAACAGAATGGCCATTAAGCAACTAACCAAGTTCTGCCACTACTATCAAAAGTTTAGCAAATTACTAGGCAGATTCCACTTCACCCTACAAGACAATATTAATTTTAACTACAATATTATTATCAATATTATGTACATTAGCGGATCACCCCTCCTACACGTCATTAATAAAGGAACGCAATTCCAAGCCAGTAGATAGCTACAAAACATTAGCGCCAAATACACATAGGACGTTCTATAGATGTGCTAGATTAATATCTACCTAGGGCCACTAGACCTAATTACCTACAACACCAGAAAGAACTTCGTCAGTAAAAAATTTAAGCAATACACCACTATTATAGGAATTAGTATAAAGGGAGTACCAGTCAAAGCACATAACTCCATTAGAATGGTAGAGCGCTACTACAGTCCATTATAGCGAGCCTACCAGATTATTATAACTAAAATCCCCAACATTAATAAGGAGATGGGACTCTAAATAGCATTTAAAGCAATTAATAATTTAGCTGGCCCTAAAGGACTAGTTCCCATACTTCTAGTCTTTAGAGCCTACCCCTAAATAGTCGAATCTGATGCACCATCCCCCACCATTATACAACGCGCTGCCGTAATCAAAAAGGCTATAGCAGAGATATAGAAGCTATAAGCTAAACAACAGATCACCAACGCGCTAAATATGCGAAACGGATCTAATACTAATGCGATTCATAATCTCCCACCAAACTCACCCATTTTGGTCTAGAGAGAAGGAAACACTGGCCAAAGCGGCTATTAGGACAGGCCATTTACCTTACTTACCGTCAAGGGTAAAATATGCACCGTTAAGCTGTTTAACAAACCTATAGCCTTCCAATCTACGGTCGTAAAACCCTACCTTTAAGCAACTAAATCGCAGGAGCAAATTATTAGACTAGAATCACCACCTAAACCTCTACTTAGGTCAGCCCTTTCTAAGACTATCTTAGAGAGACCTACTAAAGCTTAGCAACAACCCCCAAAATAAGGCAGAGAACGCCCTCGCAAATACCCTCTACTTACGGCCATAACTGATATCACTATCTACCTATAGGATAACAGTCAATTCAGTACCCAATTCAGCGCCTCCTAATAGAAGGAGCTTACTGGTCTACTTAAGAAGGGAGTTTTTAAGATTGTAAGACTTACAGATATACCACAAGGCGTACAACTCTTTAACTCGCGATTTATTAATAAGATTAAGAATAAGAGAACCAACAAAGCCTTTAAGAAATCCCAACTAGTTATATAAGCTTACAATAACTTAGAAAAGGAACTGGTTCTTACCCAATTACTAACCATTTAATAAGTCAGCCAACGACTAATTCTCTATATCGCCGCTATAAAGCTTCTATAGGCACGACTTTACCTCCAAGATATTTTACAGGCCTATATACAATTAACCACTACACTAAATCGAGAGTTCTATGTACGACCTCTATATAAGCTGATTAAGCAACTTGGGATTAATAAGGCCTCCGTTTTAAAGGTTATAAAACCACTCTATAGAGTACCGGAAGCTAGTAACCACTAGTTTAAGATATATCACTTATATCACATCCAACAGTTGTATATAGACCAGTCTACGTATAACCCCTACCTCCTACAGAGTAACAAACCCTTTGGTATTGTAGGCCTATAAACCAACAATACTCTATTCCTAGCAGATAAGACCTTTATAAACACAGAGCAAAACGAGCTATACAAGGCCAAGTTTATAGCTAAGGAATGGAAATAACTCACCATTGATACGCCCATTAAGTTCAATAGTGGAGTTATTCAGCTACTAACTAATAGGAGCATTACGCTTACTTAAGAACGACAATGCATAAACCTTAGTACAATTAGCACCAAGCTTGCTACAAGTACAGGATCAAGAGGAGCTATAAGAACCTTAACTCCAAAGGACTAGTACATCACTTAACGTGCTAAAGGTGCATATATCGCTTTAATATACCAGCCAGAAGCCTTATTTAGTTTATCCTTTACCGCCTAGGTAATTAACCCCAACAAGAAAAACGCAAAACAGTTAAATAAGCGTCTAAACTGGCAAATCAAGAATACCAATAGAGGTCTTAAGTTTGTTAAGTTAGATATCAAAACCCTATAGCTACTAGTATTTACGGACGCGTTATTTACTAATAACAAGGACCTTTTTTCGCAGATCAGCTACGTCCTTATACTAGCTAATACTACAAAGAAGGCCAATATCGTCTATTAAAGCTCAGTTAAGTGCAAAAGAGTTACTTAGAGCGTACTAGCTTCTAAACTCTACGGCATAGCCTACGGCTTTAACATCGGCGTTGCGATTAAGTCTACAGTAGATAAGATCCTACAAATTAACCTTCTATTTATGCTTTATACTAACTCTAAGTCCTTATATAACTGTCTAGTACGACTCAGAACCACCCAAGAAAAACGCCTAATAATTGACGTAATGTGCCTCCAGCAAGCCTATAAACGGAGACAGATTACAGAGGTAAAATAGATTAACAGAGAGGCCAACCCTACTAACGCTATAACAAAGGGAAAACCCTACGCAGCTCTTTAACGGCTTATTAATACGAACCAAATCAACCTATAAGTTATAGGATGGGTTAAATAAACAAACTTAGATTTAGCTTAGCGTTAGGTAACTAATTATAATAATATAGACCCTAAATTCAACCAACCAATCAGGATTTTCCATGCTCGGCATAGAAAATCGCTATTAGCTCGCTTACCACTAGCGCCTTAGCGGCCCTTACAATATATCAACCTGCTACCCCTAACAACTCTTCTTCTTCTCTTCCTTAGCGTAGTATCTCCGTAATACAGTATTTTACAGGCTTTGGTTTAGAGACATTTATATAAGCTATAATACGGGTTATATAATTACGGACCTGTAAAAGGAGCGTAGAAGCTATTACGTATACGCTACAAATAGTCTAGAAGTAAACTTAACTTTAGAGTATAGATTAGCCTTCTTTTTAGAGTTGCTCTAGTGTTGGAATATTAGTCATGTAACGTGGTCACGAGACTATAAAGCGAGGCTAGCTAACCTAACCTTAGAGCAACCCCTTACTTCTAGACAACAATAACTACCAACTTCAACACCGCATACGTATCGCAATACAGTGATATTCGTGCACGTTAATAAAGCGAGTATACCAACAATAAGAAAATCTCTATATTAACTATAACTATTTCCCCTCTAAAGAAGCTAAAATGCTTTACCTCTTTGGTTAAACTATTAGGGATATCTAGCAATACCTTTAGGCTAAGTTTAAAGATAAGTTACCTATCTAGTTTATATCTATTAATGAAATAATATAGTATCTGGCTGCTATTTATATTAATCTAAATAAAGTACGGGATGACTATCACGACTATAACCGTCTAATAATAAAATTAAACTAATTCTTTACTACGTTTTAGACTTAATTCTTATACCTAGTAGGCGAAGGTTAGGTTCCCCCTAAGAACTACTAATTAGACCTATATAATAAGCTAACGGTCTAACTATAAGAAAAGATTATAGTAGCTTTAGACAACCTACTAACCTATTAAAAACTTATAGCCTAATATTTATTACTAGATTTAGAACTAAAATAAATTAATATTTATTCTAATTAACTAAAGCGGCCCTATAGTAACTAGAACTTATCCGCTATACTAACAGGAGCTAGCGTTAGAAGATAAACTATAACCACCCTTATACTAAAAGCGGTTATAACTACTTACCTATAAGCCCTACCTAACCCGCTATATACTACACCCTAATTAACCCTACTATAGTTATATGCTTTAATTGCGGAAAGAATAGTTACTTTACCTTATCCTGCCTAAAGCTAAAGGATATAAGTAATATTAAGAAGATAGAGAAAAAGAAACGTCTAACAAGTTAGGAAAAGAAAAACCCTAAAAAAAGACTCCCCCTTAAGGTATCCTATTAATCTTAAGGAGATTAATCTAAGTTAGCTAATAGGTGGAAAACACTTTAACGTGTTTCACTACCAAGCGCATCATACCACCAAGCGTATCACTTCAAAGAACACCAAAAAGCCTAAATTTTAATCTTAAGTATCTCAACCACTGCTTAATAATATTTTCTAAAAATTTAAATATGAGCTCTCATATGCCTGTTATAGTCTCTATTATAATATAAAAGTATATAGTCTAGTGGTTGTTGAGATGTTTAGAAATATCTCTATTTTTAGCCCCTAAACTCCATATTATAATAACTATTAAGTTATATACTCTAATATTATAATATACACTAAAAGATGTATATAAAAGCTTATATTTAAATTTTTAGAAAATATTATTAAGTAGTAGTTGAGATATTTAAGATTAAAATTTAGGATTTTTGGTGTTTTTTTAAAGTGATGCGCTTAGTAGTATAATGCGCTTGGTGGTGAAATACGTTATAGTTCTATATATAGTATCTTAAAATAGATATAGAGTTAATATAACTGCCCTTATTAATACTAAAGTAAATAGCTTTAGCTTTATAAATACTACTTATATAAATAATATTGCTAAGCTCTTAAATATAAATGTTACCTAACTAGAAAGCCTATTTAAATAAAAGGCTATAACGGCTAAGCTAGTAAGCTAGTTACCTATATCTTAAAGCTATATATCTGTTATAGGGTAGGGGTAGTGGCTATAGAGTGTATGTATTTAAAGAGTCTATAAGATGTTACACAATCGATTATAAGGGTTAAGGGCGTAAGGAGGTGATATACCTACGCGTAGCTAATGTAAGCTATACGTAAGGTATACGCAAGAGCACGGGGCTCTCCTATAGAGGCCCCTGCGGTAGGGTTCTATAATACTACCCCCCCTTTTATAGAGGCGGAGCTCCGGCAACGCTGTGGTTACTATATATATATAAAAGGAATACTTAAGGTATAGGGAAGAAAAAAAAGGGGTTATTGCTAAAGGCTTATAATAATGTTATATATTAAGGCTTGGCATCTAAAAATCTAACTAATTAGATAACTTTAACCGCCGGTTAAAGTTCCTGGACATTTTAACAATATTCTGGTTATATAATCGCACTTTACTATTATATAATAGCAATCTACGGTAATTTAACGGCAATTTGCCCTTACGTAGTAATATATAACGGTTTAACTCTATAAGGCCTCCTATAAAGGATTAGGCATAAAATCTCTACTTAGGCCCAGTTTCTATAGGTTCGCGTAGTAGAAGTTGTTAATTAAATCCTTTGTATTTTTACAGTCTTCCTATAGTTACTATTCTAGCTAATCTATATTAAATCTTATATAGATAGCTCTGTAGTAAAGCCGCCGTCCTCTACCTTTACCAAAGTATTTATTACGGCTTTAGCAGAAAACGGCAGAACTTAGCTAGCAGAATTTAGCAGAACTTGCAGTTACGTAACCAGAGGACCGTATAAATGAACCCTACTTTAACCGGCGCTGCTCTTTTTCTCCTTTCCTTTCTCTAGCTTTAGATCCTTGTTTATAGATAATCTAATTATATAGGCTTACACACGTCCTTCTTGCTATACTTATGCCTTAATTAAGTCGCTAATATTATCTAAAGCTTATACTACTCTTTCTTCCTAAGAAGGAACTTAAATATATTTATAAGGACATAGAATAGGACCCTAAGGACAGGATAGAACTAAAAATATATAAATAGAACGCGAAACCTAGGAATAGGACACGTACAGACCAGAACTCCTAGAAAATAAACAAACACCAAAAATTCCCCTATACCCCTACCACTATATTAAGAAATATGGCAGCCGGCAAAGCCGCTATAGGACCTGTAAATACCTCCAATAGTAAAATAGTCGCCGTCTTAACCCCTTAGGAAGAGCTCGCAATAGCTAATACTAAAATTAAACGGCTTTAAGAGCTGCTTAAAATTAGAGATACCCCTATACCTAGTAAGGAGTTATTAGATACCTAGAGACTTGCTATAGTTCTTAAGGCCCTAGCCCAATATATAGCATTAGCATTATTATAGTCCGTAAAGGTTATAGACCCCCTATTACTTATAGACAGAACTAACCCTATATTTAATAATTAGAAGCTTTAACTATAAGATAAGCTTAAAGTTAATACGGACCACTTCCCTATTATCCAAGCTAAAATGGCCTATATCTTTAGCCGTACTAGTAGGGACATATAGACGTATCTACGTCTATAATATACCTAAAACTTAGCAGACTCCTTTCTCTTTAGAGAAAAGATAATTAACTACCTATCTTCTATTTATAAGGACCCCTTTAAGGTATAGAACGCCCGCCTTAATTATAAAGGCCTAAATATAAAAACAATGGAGACCTTTTTGGCCTTCTAGACCCGTTTTTTATACCTAGCTAGCTAGGCCTAAATCCCCTAGAAAGATCTACTACTAGACCTATTTAATAAGCTTACCTTAGACCTATAGTGAGCTATACTAACAGTCTTTACTACTATATAGACGCTAAAGGAACTAATAGACTAGTGCTTAGCTATTAATTAAGGCCTTTGTTAAATTAAGGTATATACTAAGTAGTATAAAGCTAGGAACCCTCTAAACCAGACTATAAGCAATATAAGAACAGCTAATAGTGCCCTAGTACGGGCCGCAACTCCAATAGTGTTACGGGACACCTCTGTGATACCTTACACACGTCTACCTGTCTCCACCAACGTAGCAATAAGAGACTAACCGCGAGACGGCAACCCAATGGCAATTTACCGGCAATCTACGGCAATCTAACAGCAATCTGCCGCATTCTACTATATTTTGCTAAAGTCCACCAAATTCTGCCAAGTTCTGCTAGGACCGCTCCTTAAATCCTATTCTACTCCGTGTACGTGTTAACTAAGTAACTAAACTAATAATATATACCCTTTTTTCCCGTTTCCTTACCTTCTCTTTTTACGCAACGTCTTGATCTTATTATATAGTTTATATATATAGCTTAATAATATCTACTTCGCTATATATTATCACCACTTATACTCGCTCTATAACACTACATTATATTAAAAACCTATACTCTGCTCCACCCTACCCTATCCAAAATGCAGAACGACTTCAAAGCCCCTATAACGGCCGCTAACATTATATCCGCACTCTAAGAACAATTGGCAAATATATAGAAGTCTTTTATAGACGCCCTTACATAGAATAAGGCCGCTATAGCTAAACAATAAGCCGAATAAGAAGCACGGCACCAGGAATTAATAGAAGCACTTTAAAAAGAAGTCTGCACCCTTAGGGCACTTACGTTAGGGCCCTAAGACCAAATATTAGCCTAAGAGGCTGCTAACACGCCACCTATAGATAAGATAAAAATAACCAAATCTAAACCTGGCTTGTCAGGTACGAACCTTAAGCTAGCTGCGGATATTCATCCTGTAAATCCGTCTACTACACTATAACAATCCGAAAAACTACCAGACCCCCCAGTGTTCACTAGTAAATAATAAAAGCTTTAATCATTTTTAAGCCAACTTAAGAATAAGCTAACTAGTAATGCTGACCGTTACCTAACTAAAGCTAACCGACTCTACTACGCCCTAAATTGACTAGGAGGAAATATAGCTAACCTTATTAAACCTCTTCAGCCGAACTTAGTATAGAGCCTAGTTGTACTTCTTAAAGCTATATACGGTAACCTAAACCGCCAAGCTACCACTTAAAGGAAGATAAATTATATAACTTAAAAAAAGAAAAGCTTCCTAGTATACTTCTCCGAATTTAACCGTTATACAAAGGAAACAGGCTGGGATAACTCCATACTGGTTAATAGCCTCGTTAAATCCCTAAGCCCTAAACTAAAAACCTCCCTAATAGGTATAGACCTACCGGGAGCCCTTGACGCCTGCGTAAACGTTATTAATAAACAGTACAATAATATACTACGCCTAACACTAAAGCCTGCTTTTTAATATAGTATAACAACCCTATAAATATCTACTAAGTTATCGTCCTAGCCCAAGCACCCCAACGCTATGGATATTAACATAGGGACCCTAGGATACGCTCTACTAGAATCTCTCAAATGAGAACGACGTATTAAGCTAGGCCTTTGCTTTAAATACGGAAGTAAGAATTATATCTTAAGATACTACTCCGCCCCTATGCCCTAACACGACTTATAAACGGCCAATACTAACAACTATTCACCGCCCTAATCCTCTAGCTGTCGCCCCCAATTATTATCTAGTTCCAACTTGTTATCTGGCAAGCACCACTTATAAGGACGAAGCTATAACTGACACGCTATAAGAACCCCACCCTAATCGCCTCTAAAAGGAAGGTCCTAAAGCTAAGTCGCTCTCCAGGACAGCGCTGCCTTAGGATCTCGTTAAATGCATTAGATATTACGAACTTTGACTCTTAGGACCGTAGCATAACCATTAACTGCCGTCTTTGGCAGAATAATTAATAGGCTAACGCTTGGGTTCTAATTGACATAGAAGCTAGTAGTAACGTATTTCACGGGTAAGCTGGTCAAACGGGTAAGCTGATTACTTCAAAAACACACCAAAAAATGGAAAAATCACACTTTAATATCTTAACAACCACTTAATAATAAATTTTAATAATTTAAATTTAGACTTTTATATATGCT
>Ga0307507_10003077_pt1 | contig 33309 bp, 6 predicted proteins | sample 7_EM_MG_FD_207223 | JGI IMG/M metagenome (GOLD analysis project Ga0307507, IMG submission 207223) | Populus trichocarpa ectomycorrhiza microbial communities from riparian zone in the Pacific Northwest, United States - 7_EM | ecosystem: Host-associated > Plants > Roots > Unclassified | place...
AAAAATATTAGCCTTGCCTTATAGTTATAGCAGGCAGTTAACCTAGATATTACAGTTATAACCATCTAGATATATAGGGGACTAGTATAAATTATTAATGTCTATAACCCTAGGGTTAAAGGGGTAGCATAGACAGAGAATATTATATCTATAATAAGCTTGCTAGAAACTAAACACGCGGAGTTTATCCTACTAGAAAACATAAACCTCCACCACCTATAGTGGGAGGGCATCTATGTTGCTGCTAATTAACAGGTAGAGTGCCTACTAAGAGCTATAGATAATGGGGGCCTTAAGCTAGCTACCCCCCCAGGTACAATTATATGGCAATAGGGTACTACTAAAAGTATAATTAACCTTATAATTATAGACGAAAACCTATACCAGAGACTCAAAAGGTGCTCCCCTAAAGAAGAATAGGCACTTACCTTAGACTATATCCCTATCTAGATATAACTAGATCTAGACATTAAGGCGTAACCAAATGGTAAAAGATACGCAATAAGGAAGCTTAACATAGATAGCTTCCTTAATATAATTAAACAACAACTCTAAGACCTAGAAGAAATCCACCTAATACTAAATAAGTAAGGCTTATTAGCTACCCCTAAGGAAATTAATTAAAGACTAGAAAGGATCTAGGCAGCAATTAAAAGCGGGCTAAAAAAGCACTACCTGGTTTTAAAACTAGGCCCCTATGCGTAATATACATAGTCCATATAATACACGGCCCTTATAGCCGGCCAACGACAAGTAAGAAGAAAATACACAAGCAGCCACAATTTTAAGGATAAGAGATGATATAAAGACATAAGAAACTAGCTAAAGAATACCCTAAGAAAAGAAGCAAGGAATAACTGGAGATGGTTTATAAATAAATATACTACTAACCTAAGTCTCCCCTATAATAAGGGCCTTTAGACCATAGCGAAATAGGTAAAGAAAAAGGCGGGACACCTAGTAGAAGATCTATACCTACCACCCCTATAAAGAGCAAGCAAACTATAGGCTATAAGTAACAATAATAAGAAGGCAAAGATCCTTATAAAAAGATTTTTCCCTTAACCAGCTCTAGCAGACCTTAGCAATATTACTAGTAAAACACCGGTAACTCGCCTAAGGGTCAACAGCGACATAATAACTGAAGAAATAGCTAGAACTATTAGCCGCCTCTTAAACAACATAGTATTAGGACTAGATAGGATCCTAAATAAAGCCCTAAAGACCTATAGACCACTTATAGCACCTTGGCTTACAGACGTAGCTAGAGTATACTTTGCAATAGGCTACTACCCACAACTTAGAAGATCTATAACAACGGTTATCTTATAAAAAGAAGGCAAAGTAGACTACTTAATCCCAGAAAGCTACCGCCCTATTACCTTAGAAAACACCCTAAGCAAGATCTTAGAAAAGGTTATAGCGGACTATATAACAGACACGGCAGAGAAACACGCCCTACTACCACAAAGCTAAATAGGGGCAAGAAAGAATTGCTTAACGCTATTAGCACTTACACTACTCGCTACTACCATTAAAACTGCATAGGCTATATGAAAGGACTTTATAGTATTAATACTTAGCCTAGATATTAGCGGCGCCTATAATAATATACCCTATAAGCGTCTCCTATACATCCTTAGGGTAAAGGGCTTCCCAGAATAAATTATTTAATTTATTTAAAGATTTATAGGCCAGAAAGAAATATTACTAGTTTTTAGTGGATACTAGAGCCCCCCTATTATAGTTATAATAGGAATACTATAAGGATTACCTTTGTTACCTATACTCTTCCTCTTCTTTATAAGCAACCTGCTTAACACCTTTAAGGAAGGGGCGACTTAGGGGATAGGCTTTATTAATAACACAAACCTAATTATATATAGGCCAATAGCCGCAGAGAACTATAGGACACTAGAGAAAGCCTATAACACCTATATAAAATAGGCAAGATAATATAGAGTCCAATTTTTACTAGAGAAATACCAGCTAATCTATTTTATAAGAAAACGTAACTAATCTGTAGATCTTTAGTATACAATCCATATCTAAAGCTTTGGGGGTTAACCAGTTCAAGGCCTAAGGGTATTAGGAGTATAGGTAGACAGCAAGCTCTAGTAGAGCGTATATGCGGCGTAAGCGGCCCATAAGGGCTAAGTATAGTATATCGCCATATCTAGGATCGTTAATTCTATATAGGGTCTATGCTTCCAGAGGTCACGCCTACTATATATAGCAGTTATCCGGCTAACCATAACGTATAGATCTAGTATTTAGGCCACTAGAGAAACTAAGAAAGGCCCCCCTAAATTACTCCTTAAACCACTCTAAAAGGTCCAAACAGCCTGCCTTAGGAGTATAATAGGCGGGTATAAGCGAACGGCCACAGTACTGCTTAAGAAGGAAGCTAATATTCCCCCCCTATAACTATATATTGAAGCCAATGCAATGCAAAGGGTGTAAAAGGAACATAACTTTAACGTTATAAAGTATATCAAGACACGCCTAAACAAACTATAGAGGGACCCTAGGGTGCCCTATAGGAGAAGGAACTAACAACCCCAAAGTAGGGAAGATATATTAGGAAAACAGGTAGAGAAAGTAGAAGAAGAATAGTGCGGCGCTAGGGCCCAGGCCTATATAAAGGAGGAAGGGAGACGCGTAAAAGGCCAGTAAAGACAATAATAAGGGAGAGAAAGGAGCCAAAGTAGAGCATAAAAGAGTACTGGAAAACTATCTACCGCAACACAATACTGGTTAGACTGACGCTGGAGAGACAAATGGGAGTTAAAGGTATAGAGGTAGACTTAGGCAAGGGGAACCTAAGCCGTAGTATAGGTAATACTATGGGGGGTAAATACCTAAGGGCTCTAAGAGGGCCTAACAAAGGCGGAAAATACAATAGCAACACTCTTAAGGACAGGAATAATAGGACTAAAAGATTAGCTTCACTAGGTGGGTGTCCTAGTAGGTAGCCCAAGGTGTAAATATGGCTGGCTAAGACAGACACTAAAACACGTAATACTGTTATGCCCCTTATACACCGGCCAAGAAGCAATACTCTTAGCAGCTAGTATAGAAAACTATAATACACTACTCTTAACACAAAAAGGCCTTAAGGCAGCTACCCGGTGGCTTATTAGCCAAAATGTGCTAGACCAGTTCTAGGTTGCAAAGGAAATAGCAATAGAAGGCAAAGGGGCGAGTAATAGGCGCCCCCTAATAACTCTACAGGAGTAGAGTACAGTATGTAATACTAGCGCGTCCGTAGGTTTGTTACAGCAGCAGTGGTTCCCAAGGAGGTCAAAAAGTAAGGTAGTAGAGCACCACTAGTAACTCGTAGGCAACTCGCAAGCGAGCCCCAAAAGGCGGGGAGACAGATTATGGGGTTTTCTTAAATAGAGTTTTCTCCCCATATGTATATAAGGAGTAGTCCACGTGGGCCTAACAGGGATCCGAATCGGACGTTAAGCAATGAATAATAATAATATATAAGCAGATGCTCTAAGTAGAAAAGCTAAACTATAAAATAATAAAAAACTGTTAGGGGCTATATTATAAAAAGACAAAGATGGATTAATTAGGTATAACTATCCCAAGATAATAGTAATATAAGAAAGCCAGATCTACGAATTACTAGAGAGTAATTGGATATAGAAGATCTAAGAAGTATAGGTAAAAGATCTGGACACGGAACAGTATAAAAATAGAGAAGTAACTTATGTTCCAAGGTCTATTATAAAAGAGTTTATTAAGTCATTTTATAAGGGATTAACTTAAGGACACAACGGAGCTATAGGCTTAGTGTTAAGACTTTAAGAGGAGTATATTGTTTAAGGAATCTGGGGACTAGCGAGATAAGTTATAAAAAAATATCTAGATTACTAAAGAAATAAACTAATAAGGTATAAGCCGTACGGAGGGCTATAACCTATTAAGACACTAGAGAGACTATAGGAAGTTATATTATAGGACTTTATTATTAAGTTACCAAAGTTAAAAGATTCTATTATAGGACAAGATTATGATATAATCTTAGTAATAGTGGACAAGCTTATAAAGTAGGGGTACTTTATAGCGTATATAGAAGAGATGTTAGTAGAAGATGTCGCTAGAATCTATATTAAGGAAGTATTTGTAAAACACAAAGCACTAAGTAAAATTATATTAGATAGAGATTTAAGATTTATAGCAGCATTCTAGGAGGTATTCTTGGCAGAATAAAGAGTTCGCGTAGTAACCTTAACAGCGTATTATCCGCAGACGGACGGATAGATAGAAAGATTAAACTAAACACTAGAACAGTATTTAAGGCACTATATTAATTACGTATAAAATAATTGGGTATTGTTACTACCAGTTATATAATTTGCATATAATGCAACACTATAAGAAGGAATGGGGATATTACCGTTTAAGGCGAATTATAGGTATAAGCCAAGATTATTATTATCGCCACATTAAGTAAAGAAAACAAGTAGTATAGCTAAGTAAAGAATAGAGACTTTAATGAATCTTTATGCAGACCTTAAAGAAACAGCTAAACTAGTACAAGAACGAACGAAAAGATACTATAACGCTAAGAGATCTAAGGGACTAGATCTTAAGGAGGGGGATAAAGTATAGCTACTATATAAAAATTTTAAGAGTTAACAACTAAGTAAAAAGTTAGACTATATTAGACTAGGACCTTTTAAAATTACGTAGAGAATTTTATTGGTTATGTATAAACTAAACCTACTAGCTAAAATGAAAATCTACCCTGTACAGCACGTTGTAATGCTAGAACTGGCACATGGGAATGTTAAACCACTAGTTTATAAAGCAGACACATACAGAGGGCAAGAAGAGGACAAATGGCAAGTTTTAAAGATTATTAGTTACGAGGACGTTAACAATAAAATATAGTACAAAGCAAAGTAGATAGGCTATAGTAAGACTACCTAGAAACCACTAAGTAACCTAAAGAACGCTATAGGAAAGGTATAGGAGTATTAGAAGAAAGTAGGTTAGGGAGTATTAAAAAAGGATTGCCAAAGGATAAGTTACCTAAGGGGGACCTAGGAAGAGCAACTACTATATTACTTGGAGTTATTTCCTTCTCTAGAAACTCTACTCTCTTATTACTTAACTTAGCAAGGCCCTACTTAACTAGTTTCTATTTCTTGGAACAAACCTTCTTATAACCCTTCTTAAGACAGATTAACTAAGTGGAAGTAGCAAGATAAGACTTAAGAGCCTATTACTAAGCATTAGCAGCCTCTCGCTTAGCGTCCCAAGAACAGCGGAGTTCTGCTAGAGCGACTAACAGCTTATTATTAAGCTTTATAGCGGCAGATTAAACGCGAGACCCTATAATAAGTTACTTAGGGAACTCAAAAACTGTTAAGAGTTATAAGATGCGTATACTTAGCGTTAGAGATAGAGTGAACGTCACAGGATAATTAAATATTCGCTTTAGTGCACTCTAAATAGGAAGAGGGTTGCCAAGACAAAGGACTTGCTAACGCAACGCAAACTAACCCCTCTTTCGCGTAACGAGAACATGGAGACGGCATAATCTTACCTAGTAACAGTATGGAGGAAACCGTATATACGCAACAAAGAGTTAAAGAAGAAGAAGGCGCTTTAGGTATAATAAGTAAAAATATTAACTAGATTAATTAAACAGACATTATACCTCTAGTAGACGACTTAGAGATGTTAGGAATCTTTAAGGACGAAGATAAAGAGAAGGGAGATAGTATTACGGACAGCTTAAGTACAATATTATAACTACTTAGAGAAGAGTTGGAGGAAGCTAGTTAGTTAATATAGGCACAGTCTAGGATAAAACCAGTGGAACCATATAATAAGGAATATTAAGTGAGTTATATAATGTAATCTGTGTAATCTGTGTAATCTATAAGATCTAAAACAGAGCGAATAGAGTAGACAGAGCAGATAGAGCGAAGGGATTTCTTAGGCGTAAGGTTGTGTATTTAAAGGACTATAGTCCCTACCCAGATGGTTCTCTCTTCGTAGTGAATCTCAGAATATAATTGGAGTTAATCTATTGGGCAACTACTCCACTAGTTATTATTACGTTGTTAACTTCTTATTTACCTATATACCTAGCCCAATAACAGGACCTACTGTAGTTCTTGCTACAAGGTTCTGTTACACTACTAGTCTTCTATTAAGCGAAGAGCCTATTAAACGGGATGCCCTTTATTCGCCTAATAATATAGCTAATCTTAGCATCTTCTATAGGGAAAAGATAGGCGCTTTAGGTTAGTTTTTTATAGACTTATATCTTTCAGTAGCTGTTTTTCTTACAGTTACCCTAAAAAATTAGGGGATTAGGGTAGCGTGTATTAGACCCTATAGTAGTAGTTTAGGTAGATAAAGTTACTGGGGATGTAGAGACTTAGGTAGCGTTATATACGGTAGAGGGGTGTCTAGTATTATTACAAATGTGCTTATTAAGCTAAAATTGTAGGTATTTAATTATACCCTCTCTTTCCGTAACTGTAGCAATAAGTATAATCTCGGCCTTCTTTAATTGTTGGACGTCGCGTTTAGACACGCGGAGGTTATCTTTAATCTCTTAGCGTATATTATTGGCGAGCGCCTCACGAGCTTGTAGGTCTTGGATAATATTATAATCTTAGGTAGTACGCATCTTAGCTTATATAAGCTTTGGATAGTAGTTTTATAGAAGGTAGTAGTATTTATTAGGTTTTCATGCTACCATTTTTAAAAAAGTCTCGGCGTCTCGTATCTTGATCTTAATAGGTAATAGCCCTTTAGCTTATTTATCTGTAGTTATATAGTTAATAAAGGATAAGATATTATTAATGTCCACCTTGTTAAGGTCGTTGTAGTCTTTTAAGCTACTAGGCTTCCCTTTAGAGGTTAAGGCTATAGTTGGTAAATCGAATCCTCTTGGGATTGATTGACGTTGTGGGTTTAATATAGGTATTAGATTATTCTTTAAGTTTAATATAATAGCTAGTAAGGAATTTTGTCTTACCATTGTTAGTTCTTTAGAAGTATAAAGTAGGAGACATGCTGCTTCTAGCAGCGCCTGTAGTATTATAAAAACGTAGAATTGGTCGTAGGCTAAGCGTTAATAATAAAAAAGGCATAATGTAATGTTATAAGATGGGGGCAATAGCTATAGAACGTATATATTTAGGGAGTCTACAAGACGTTACGCGATCAATTGTAAGGGTCGAGGGCGTAAGGAGGTGATATACCTACGCGTAGCTGACGTAAGCTATACGTAAGGTATATATAAGAGTACAGGGCTCTCCTATAGAGGCCCCTATGGTAGGGTTCCGTAACACTATAGATAAATATTATTTACTAGGCTAACGCTATGCGTAGGGACTAGGCTTTTAAAAAGGATATATAGCTTAACCTGCGACGGATCTATATACTATACCGCCTCTAGACTACCTATATTATGCTACCCGCACTAAAGGTTAAAAAAGTTAATAAAAAGCTAGCGGAGCTCCCTATAGGGAACTTAGGCCCTATATAGCTATAAAGAATAGTAAGGAGTATTAGACGCTATACTAAATATATAGACTAGAAGGACAACTTATAGAAAATATAATATGAGCTAAGGAAGATTATAAACCCTATATTGTAAAATACGGCCTAATAAAAGTCCATAAAGAAACTTATAAACCTTCCCCTAGTTAATATCTGCTATATTAGCGCTATAGGATTCTACTAAAACTTAGTCTAACCTAATACTATTGCCTTTACCACTAGCTTATATAAAATTAATTAAATAATTAAGGAAAAGGAAAGCGAGCTTAGTAGATAGGAAAGTAAGCTTATAGATAAGAAGCTGGTAAAATAGAAACTACCCCATTAATACTAGAAATTTAAGGACGTATTTTCTAAGGTAGTGTCTAATATACTCCCGCCTTACTAACCATATAACTATAAGATTGAGATTAAGCTAGATAAGGAAAACATACTTAGCTATAGCCCCCTTTGTTAGCAGTTTACTACTAAGTTATAGGCTATAAAGTAGTACCTTATCAATAACCTAAATAAGGGCTTTATTAAGCCTAGTTAAGCCCCTTTTAACTTACCTATTCTCTTTACTAAAAAGCTAAATAGAGGACTTTATTTCTATATAGACTATCGCAAACTTAATAATATAACCCGTAAGGACCGCTACCTACTACCCTTATTTAATAAGACTTTAACCTAAATAAGTAGAGCTAAGATCTTTACTAAGCTTAATATCCGTTAGGCCTTTTACTGGATTAGGATAGACCCTAAATTAGAAGATCTTACTATATTTTAGACCTATTACAGAATATATAAATATAAAGTACTTTATTTTAGACTAACTAATAGACTAGCTATATACTAGCGATATATAAATAATATACTCTTTAATTACCTTAATAACTTTTATACGGCCTACCTAGATAATATTATAATCTACTTTAAGAATAAGTTAGAATATAAGGAGCACGTCTATAAAGTCCTATAATAGCTCCATAAGGCCGGCCTCTAGGCTAATATTAGAAAATTAGAATTTAGTGTTAAGCGTATAAAATACCTAGGGTTTATTATTAGTATAGACAGAATTAAGGTAGACCTAAAAAAGATGGCTATAATTAACTAATAGGTACCCCTAAGGACTGTAAAGGGGGTATAGTTATTCCTAGGGTTCTATAACTTCTACTAACGCTTTATTAAGAACTATAGTAGGATTACCTAGCCCCTAAGCCTACTTACCTATAAGGACCAGCCCTTTTACTTTAATACCGCATATAGGCAGGCCTTTAATAAGCTTAAGAAACAACTAATCTCTACTCCCTTACTTACCTACTTTAACCTAAAATAGCCTTTAATGCTAGAAACTGATGCCTTACATAGTGTTATAGCTAGCGTTTACTCCTAAAAGTAAATAGATGGAGAATAGTACCCTATTGCTTACTATTTAAAAACTATAGTAAATGCTAAGCTAAACTACCATATCTATAACAAAGAAATGTTAGCTATTATCTCTAGCTTTTAGTACCAGCGTATATAGCTAAAAGGGACCCCTAAGCCTATTTAGGTAGTCTTTAATTATAAGGCCTTAGAATATTTTATAATAATAAAGGCCCTTACAGCCTAGTAGATATACTAGGCGGATATTCTATGCTAGTTTAACTTCCTAATTATATACCAGCTAGGTGCTATAAATTATGCGGATGCCCTTATAAGACATAAATAGGATCTAAATAACTAAATAGCTATAAAGATCTTATTATAGACTTAGATATTATTATAACTAAAGCACCTTAACCCCTAGATATAGGTAGAGCTAAGTATAGACTTTTTAGACGCTAAGATATGTCCTATTAACTCCATAGAACTTAACCTTATTAATAAACTACTATAGGCAAACCGTACAGCCCCTTTTTTATAAAAGTACCATAAAAAGGTAAAGGACGCTATAAGCCTATAGTCCCTTAAAAACGGACTTCTTAAGTACTGTAAACGGCTAGCAGTAGTAAAGAAATAGAACTTATAGACTTGGCTTATTGCGGAAGCGCATACCTAGGTCTTTATAGCCTACCCTAGAAAAAATAAGACCTATAAAATTATTAGTAACCGTTACTACTGGCCTAGAATAGTTATAGATATTAATCGCTATATATAAAACTGTAATAACTGCTATAGGTTTATAATTCTATAAGATAAGACCCTAGGACTATTAAAACCACTTCTAATACTAGAGCGCCCCTAGCAGTATATCTCTATAAATTTCTATAAGCTACCTATAGACCATAACGGATATAATATAGCTATAGTTATAGTTAACCACTTTAGCAAGCGCCCGTTCTTAATCCTTTATTATAAGAATATTAATATAAAAGAGGCGGCCTAACTATATATCTACTACGTCTACCAAATTTACGGACTACTGAATACTATTATATCTAATTACGGGCTATAGTTTATATTAGCTTTTTATAGTATACTACCCCTAAATAGACGGCTAGATAGAGATTATACACTAGTATTTAGACTAGAGACTCCAACCCTTTATTAACTACTTTTAGGATAATTAGGCCGAACTGCTACCTCTAATAGACTATGCCTAGGCTACCCTACCCTATAACTCTATAGGATTTGCACCTATTTAGCTAGAAATAGGGTATTTACCCTATATAAGCTTTAACTAGGAAAACCTAAAAGGGCCATAGACTATACGCGAAAAACTATCTTATAAGGAAGTATAGCATTACGCTAATCGCTTAGAAGAGGCCTGGAAAGTAGCCTATATAAACCTAAAAAAGGCCTAAAAGTTAATAGAATAGTAGGTAAATAAGTATAGGCGTAAGCCTGACTTTGCTATAAGCGATAAGGTCTAGGTTATAATAAAAAACCAAAAGATAGGACGGCCTAGCTGTAAGCTAGACTATTAAATAGCGAGACTATATAAGGTTCTTAAGAAGAGAGGCAACTTATATAAAGTAAAGCTCCTGGATTTAATTAAGGTCTACCTTAAATTCTTACTAAATAAGCTATAAAAAGCTATAAATAACCTATTGCCTAGATAAAAGAATAAACCACCCCTACTAATTTAAGTTAATAGCAATAATAAATAGGAAATTAAAGAAATACTAGCCTGTAAACTTATAAGGGGAACGCTAAAGTATTATATTAGTTGGAAAGGATATAACCTAGACCCTACTTGGTACCCTATATAGAACTTTATAAATAGTCCTTATAAGCTTAACGAATTCTATAACTAATACCCTAATAAGCCCAGAGCCCTAAAGTACCTTAATAAGTAGATAGAGTGCTAGTATAGTAAAGATAATAAGCTGCCTATTAAGTATAAAGATAAGAATACCCTATAGACATAATATAGATATATAAAGCCTAAGGGCAGGCTTTTTTTAGAGGGGGGGTAATGTTATGGCGCTAGTAGAAAATGGTGGATTGTAGCAGACAGTCGCAAACAGTTATAGACAGTTTTAGATAGTTGCAGTTATATAACTTAAGGGCCGCATAAAACCTTAAGCGGCACTGCTATTCTTCTCCTTTCCTTTCTCTAGCTTTAGATCCTTGTTTATAGACAATCCAATTATATAGGTTTGCGCGCCCCTCTTACTATACTCGTGCCTTAATTAACTAAGTCGCTAATAATATAGGCATATCGCGACCTAACGTTAAATAGGGAGAAGAAGAAGTATAAGTATAAAAAAGGGCCTACTAAATGGTATCAACCTTGGTCCTGGCCTAATATTACTTAGTAGGCGTTTTATAAGCTACGCGCTACGTTTATACAGGCTTCGCTACTTCGCTACTTTAACCTTAATCTACCCCTAATAGTAATTACTAACGCTTCTAATTATGCTTATAGCGGTATACTTCTGCAGCCTTTTAGATAGAGAGATTAACTCTACTAGCACCTAATTACTTATTATAGTTAGAAGCTTACTAGCCTAAAAGTGCGATATAATACGCATAATAAGAAACTACCTGCTGTAGTGCAATGCTTTAAGACATAGCGCCACTACCTTAAGTATACCGTATATGTAATACGCGTGCTCTGCGATTATAACAATTTTAGGTACTTTATAACTATAAAGAGCTTATTTACTTGCTTGGCCTAATACGCTAAGGAACTAGCTAAGTTTAATTTTAAGATTAAATATAAGCTAGGTAAAGTAAATTCTACTAATATACTACCCTAGCGCCTAGATTATGCTAAAGGCTTTAAAGATAGTAGTAAAAGGATAGTCCTTAATACTATACTGCCTATATTATAGTAAAAGTTGCGGGTTATAGGCCTTATAGACAGCCCTAGTGCTACTATACTAAACTAGTAAGTAGTATGTATCTAGTATATAAGCAACCTTTGCGAATATAGCGCCGGCGGATTAAGGTGTCCTACTATTTTTTCTAAAACCTCCTTAATCGGCCTAATGGCGTTTAACCCTAGGGAAGATCCCTTGGCCTAGGCAACGGTCTCCTATAATAACCTAGTAAGTCACCTGCGTATTATATATTACTTCGCTAGCACTAATTTTATATAGAGTCTTATGCTATAGCAAGAAGTAGTAGTAGCTGCCTTAGCCGAAAAGGCGTTTATAGAATACCCCCCTAAGTTACTAGTTAATTTTATTTATAGAGTATAAGAAAGGGACGCCTTTACACGCTTTATATATAATTAGTTAACCTAAAAATAGGTTCCTACTAGTAATAAGGACTATACCCTTAATAATTAAGGACTCCTAAGGCAAAATAATAAGGTCTAGGTGCTAAATTGTATACTACTATAATAGGAGATCCTTAAGCGGGATCGTAACAATTCTATAGGTGGCTATTATGGATTTAACCGTACCTGCGAGGTAATTGCGTGGAAGTATACTTAGGACGGCCTTACTAAAGATCTCCGTAAATACCTAGATAACTATAATACCTACTAACGCTATTAATTGTGCTGCTATAAACCCTATAGTAAGCTATAGCCTCTCTAGGTCCCTACCCAAGCCTAGTAATATTATTTACTTAACTTTATTATAGATCTCCCTAAGTCTAAAACTTCTAATAGCGTAGAGTATAACTCCGTCCTTATCCTTATAGACTATTTTATAAAGCTAGCACGCTACTATCTAGTGTATAAGATAATTAATACTATCCAACTTATAGAACTTTTATTTAAAGTCTTTACGTAAATAGGGCCTTTAGATAATATCGTCTCTAATAGGGGTAACGTATTTATAAGTAAGTATAAAAGCACTATATACTGCTATTTCCGCGTTTAGTATAAGTTTAGCACTATATTCTACCTATAGTTAAATAGTTAAACGAAACGCTAAAACTAGGAGCTTAAGGCATACCTATATATATTTACAAACTAGAAATAGTTTAATTGGGCCTCCCTACTTAACGAAGCAGCCTTTGCCTATAACTCTAAAGTCTATACTATAACAAAGTGTTTCCCTATTAAGCTCGCCTATGGATAGCTGCTAAACATCCTAGATAGAGTCCTAGATAGTGTAAGCTATTACCTAGGTATACGGTAGAGAGTAGGTAAGCCAAGTATAAGTTATAGGAGAGTTAATGGAAGAGGACGATATAGTAAAGAGTAGGTATGGCAATACCTTATATAGACGAACCGATAAGGAGGGAAGGGCTGTCGGCTTAAGGAGCTTATAAGGAGGTGCTAAGGGCTAGCCGAAGGCTAGCCTTGATAGCTTTTAAGAGCCCCTAGGCGTGCACCCGAGTAAGGAATAAAATATCCCTTATAGATGGCGTTTAAGACGTCTAATAAGGTGGGGAGAGGTCTAAGTTAATAAATATTAAACTTGTAAAGACGTATCTATAGCACCTGCACCTTATACGTAAGGTAGCGATAATGTTAATAATGTATACCTAATAGCTTTAGGCAAAATACTACAATTGTTACCATCTGGCTAAACATTTCGCCGTTAGTAAACGAGTCCTACTCTTTTCTAAGAATATCCGTATAAAACGTCCCTATAAGAAGCTTAATAGCAAATTTATAGAACCGTTTTAGATCCTATAGCGTATAGGGTAGCAAGTATATAAGCTAGAGCTCCTACCTACTACAGTATGGCTCTATCCAATCTTTTATATCTCCTTATTAGAGCCTTATAGGTTACGCCCTAGGTTTTAACCTTTAGCAGTAAAAGAGCTTAAAGAAGGCAGCTGGGAAGCAGAAGCAATTATTGCCCACTAGGATTATGCTAAATAACTATAGTACCTTATTAAATAGCTAGGATGGCTAAATAAGTATAATAAATAGAAATATAAGGTAGAAATTAAAAATTGGTAATAACTGCTAGATAAGTACCGTAAGCGGAATACCCTAGCCTTATAGCTAAAGCGTAGGCGAAAAGTAAGCGCTACTGCTAAAATATAACCTATACTAAAGTAGAGTAGAGGACGTCCTAAGGGATTAAAGAATAAGTAACGCTTGTAGTAAGAACTGCGGCATATATATAGGATAAAGCGTAATTTATTAATACCCTATATAAGCCATACTTTAACGCAACCTAGCTATACTAGTAACTCGCAGGCGACTTATAGATAAAGCTACGGCGTATACTAATAACGAAGCTCAATTTAAAAAGTACCTTTTCTAAACCTAGTCTATTACTCTATACTAGCTTAATAGATTATTATATTAGAGAATAGGTCTATTTAACTAGGGTCTAAGACCTACTAGTAACTCGCTAGTAGTATTATATACCGATAACTTATATACTATTCTATATATATACTATATAGATAACGCATAAGGCTAAAGTATGGGTTAGCGGCAGATTTAATAGGTATATAGCCTTACTGTCTATAAATCTGGCTATATATAAGTAACCTATAACCTACTCGCGAAGTATATACAACGCCACGCCGATATAGCATATGGCTAAAGTATTGGGTTGGCAGTGGATTTAATAGGTATATTGCCCTACTACCTATAAATCTAGCTATATATGAATAACCTATAACCTACCCGTAAAGTACTAGCAACCTACCTATATAAGTAAACTTTTAAAATATTTTTAATAGTTTACTAAATTTGGGCGAGCCCTAAATAGACTAATTAGGATTTTCCATCCTAGGGATAGAAATTTTCTATTAGCTTAGTTAAATATAGGGAGTTTTAGTAAGGCAAATCTAACTAATTAGACAACTTTAACCGCTAGTTAAAGTTCCTTAATATCCTTACGCCGCGTATATATACCACCTATCTCTTTATACGCAAAATTAAGACACTCTTTCCCCTCTAAATTTTTTTCCTTATTAAGGTTTTTATAGGGTTTTATTAAGGCTTAAGTATATAAAGGATTAGGGATAATCCTTTTTAAAGGGGGGGGGGCATTATTAGGTAAAACCTAAATAGATAGTTATATAGCTGTAAGGTATAGGCGACCCTAGGGCGACCTAGGGATAACTCGCCTGTAAGATATATGCGCTATATATACCTAGGAAAGCCCCTTTCTTACCTTATATATAGACTTCTCCTTTTCCCTTAAGGATTTGTTTATCTATATAATATATCCTATTATTTTATTATTAAACTTCCTATCTATATCTTTACCTTATATAACCTACGTCTAACTTAACAGATTTTTTTTCTAATTTTCGCTTACTCCCGCCCAGGCCCTAGCAAGCAACGCTATTAAAAAAATTATAACATAATATTTTATTTTTTAAGAAGTTTACCTAAAGAAGGTCCTATTATACGCGTATTATATTTTATAATATTATATTCTATAAAGAGAACTTAAAAGACTTTATTTTTATAAGTAAAAGGTAAAATAATAAAATCGTAAATTATACAGATTGCGCGCAGGCTGCGTGTTAAAAAAACACGATATAGGCTAGTCGGTCAAGTTACTAAATGCCCTTAACTGCGCGTTAATTGCGCTAACTATTAACTATTAAGCCCATTAATAGGGGACAATATTTTGCCAATATAGTATAGTATTAACTTACCTTCCCGCCCGTTAATATTGTCTCTTTCTTTACCGGCCACTTTAACTGCTTATCTACTATATTAATAATGCCTTTCCTATCCTATAACCCTAGCGCTATTAAAGCTCTAATTATATTAGATTATAGTTATACGCGACTAGTAGTAAAGAGTAAGCTAGTAAGGCTTAATATACGTTTAGAGTTTAGCAATATTAGTAAAATATTTATTAAATTAAGAGCTATCCCTTGTACCAATAGGTGTCTATAAATTATAGCCTGTATACGCGGTTAAGAATATTAAATTTTCCTATATTAAGTATTAATTAAATACACCACTAGAATGGTGTATAACCGTATATCTAATAATATAGATCTTATGCGGCCTACTTAATATATTGTTCCTAAAAATTAGGCAGTAAAAAAGCTACTATTAGAGATCCTAAACCATTACCTCTATTCAGTCCTCTCTCTTATTTAAGACTTTGGTAATACGGCAGAATAACTTACCGCCCATATATATTTTATTTAATTAGCGTACACGGGCCACGATTTAGAGGACGTTATTATTAGTATAAGGGATATAAGTGTCACGGGACATCTCCGTAATACCTTATATATATCTACCTATTTCCACCAACGTAATAAAAAGAGACTAACCGCGAGACGGTAATCTAATAGCAATTTGCCGGCAACCTACAGCAATATAATGGCAATCTACCGCATTCTGCTATATTCTGCGAAGTCCACTAAATCCTACTAAGTTCTGCCAGGACCGCTACTTAAATCCTATTCTACTCTGTATATATATTAACTAAGCAACTAAACTAACAATATATACCCTTTCTTCCCGTTTTCTTACCTTCTTTCTTTATATAACGTCTTAACTTTATTATACAGTTTATATATATAGCTTAATAATATCTACTTCGCTATATATTATTACCGCTTATACTTACTCTGTAATACTATATTACGTTAACCTTATATACCACCCTCTAAAATATAAAATAACTCTAAAGCCCCTATAATAGCCGCTAGCATTATATCTATACTTTAAGAATAATTAGTAGAGATATAGAAGTCCTTTATAGACGCCCTTATATATAACTAAGCCACTTTAACTTAATAATAAGCTAAATAAGAAGTATAACACCTATAAATAATTAAGGACCTCTAAAAAGAAGTCCGCACCCTTAAGATGCCTATACTAGGGCCTTAAGACTAAACGCCTTCTCTAGAGATAAATATGCAGGATAAGAGTCCCAAACCTATAGTAACTATTTACTCTAAACTAACTACAGCACTATAACAATCTAAATAACTACTAAACCCTCTAATATTTACTGGTAAATAATAAGAACTCTAATTATTTCTAAGCTAGTTTAAAAATAAGCTAACTAGTAATATTAACTGCTACCTAACTAAAGCTAACTAACTCTACTACGCCCTAAGTTAACTAAAAGAAAACGTAGCTAACCTTATTAAACCCCTTTAACTAAACTTAGTATAAAGTCTAGTTATACTTCTTAAAGCTATATATAGTAACCTAAACTGCTAAGCTACCGCTTAGAGGAAGATAAATTATATAACTTAAGGAATAAAAAGCTTTCTAGAATACTTCTCTAAATTTAACCGTTACGTAAAAGAAATAGGCTGGAATAACTCTATACTGGTTAATAGCCTTATTAAGTCCCTAAGCCCTAAACTAAAAACCTCCCTAATAGGTATAGACCTACTAGGAGCCCTTAATACCTACGCAAACGTTATTAATAAATAGTATAATAATATACTACGCCTAATACTAAAGTCCACCCTTTAATATAATACGATAGCTCTGTAAATATCTACTAAGTTATTATCTTAGCCTAAGCACCCTAACGCCATAGATATTAACACAGGGATCCTAGAATACGCTTTACTAAGGTCCCCTAAATAAGAACAATATATTAAGCTAGGCCTTTACTTTAAATACGGAAGTAAAGATTATATCTTAAGATACTGTTCCATCTCTATACCCTAATATAACTTATAAACGGCCAATACTAATAACCGTTTACTATATTAATCCTCCAGTTACTGTTCCCAATATTTACCTAGTTTTAGCCCTATATTTAGCAAGCATTACTTATAAAGATAAAGTTATAACTAATATTTTAGAGGAACCCCTTCCCACTTGCTACTAAAAAGTATATTTTAGTGTTAAGTTGCTCTCTAGGACAGCTATGTTATAGAATCTTATTAAATATATTAGATATTATAAATCCTAACTCTTAGGATTATAGTATAACCGTTAATTACCATCTTTAGTAAAAAGGTTAATAGACTAACGTTTAAGTCCTAATTAATATAGGGGCTAGCGGTATAGGATTTATTAATAAGATCTTTATATAAGATTATAAGTTTACCCTAATACCCCTTAACCGGCATATTAATATATTTAGATTTAATAGTAAACGTACTATCTTAGGCCGTATTACTTATATAGCGGCCCTAAAACTCTAATACCTAAACCATAAAGAATTAATTAAGCTCTTTATAACTATCCTAGGTTACTTAGTAATCTTTTAAATAACCCTAGATAAAGCTATATAAGGTAACCATTAATTAGGACAACCTTAAGCTTCTATTTACCACCTCCCGTTATAAGTAGAAGTACCTTATAACTTATTAGTTAGACCCCAAACTAAAATCTAAAGAATCTACTAGAATCTACTAGTCTAAAATTTCTACTAATGTCTACCCTATACCTAAAAAGTCTACCAGATTCTACTAACCCGAGAATTCTACTAAATTTTACTAATATAAGATTTTTACTAACGTCTACTAGGAACCTGGAAGTTATACTAGACCATATAAACTAACTTTAACTGCTGTATCCCAAACCAAGCAGAAGTCTAAGCTTAAGCTTAATATATAAAAGTACTAGAAGAACTGGTATTCTACTATAAAAAGGATACTTAAAGAACCCAAACCTAAATCTAATACTAACTTTATACCTAATACCGAACCTAAAGCCAAATAAGAACCTATATAAGAAACTAAGGACGATCTAAGCTCGCTTAATACCTTAGATATCCATATAATTAGAGCTACTCCGCTAGCACGACTTGCTAGGAAACTAGAATATATAATCTTCGCTATTATACTGGCCGATATTAAAAAGGCCCTAGTACTAAAGAAGCATACTAACCCCGCCATAAAGGTACTAGTAGAGTACTATAATTATCTAGATATATTCTTATAAAAGGAAGCCAATAAACTACCGGAATACCGTCTATATAATTATAAGATTGTAATTAAAGAAGGAAAACATTTTAGATTTGGACCCTTATATAGAATGTCCTAAAATAAACTATAGGTACTATGGAAGTACTTAGACAAATATCTAGATAAAGGATTTATTAAAGTAAGTTCTTTACCCGTAGCTATATTAGTAATCTTTATTAAAAAACCTAGTAGCGGTCTATGCTTTTATATAGACTACCAAGCTCTTAATACTATTACTGTTAAGAACCGATACCTAATCCTATTAATTTAAGAGATACTAAACTAATTAAGTAAGGCTCGTTACTATCGTCAGGAAAAAATTTATCAGCATTTAATTTTACTTTTCTGCCATTTTAGCATTTCCTAGCATTTCCTAGCATTTTCTAGCATTTTCTAGCATTTATAATTAAGTGTTAGCATTTAGCCGCTAAATGCGGCATTTATAATTAAGTCTTAGTATTTAGCTACTAAGTGCTAACTATAAGATTACTAAGCATACATAAAAGTATAATTTTAATTATTTTTAATTATTTTATATTTTAAATATATTTTATTAATATTACTACATAAAGCTCTATACAAAGCTTTGCATAAAGCTCTGCACAAAGCTTTGCACGAAGCTCTGCACAAAGCTTTGCACGAAGCTCTGCACAAAGCTTTGCACGAAGCTCTGCACGAAGCTCTACACGAAGCTCTGCACGAAGCTCTGCACGAAGCTCTGCACGAAGCTCTGCACGAAGCTCTGCACGAATCTCTACACGAAGCTCTGCACGAATCTCTACACGAAGCTCTGCACGAAGCTCTGCACGAAGCTTTGCATAAGGCTCTACACGAGGCTCTACACGAGGCTCTACACAAAGCTCTACATACAAAGGCTCTGCACGAGGCTCTGCACGAAGCTCTGCACGAAGCTCTGCACGAAGCTCTGCACGAAGCTTTGCATAAGGCTCTACACGAGGCTCTACACGAGGCTCTACACAAAGCTCTACATACAAAGGCTCTGCACGAGGCTCTGCACGAAGCTCTACACGATGTCACGGCACTGGCCTGACGCGTTGTTATAACTCGGCGTTGTTATGACACAAGCACAGACCTGGCCCCTAAGCACTAACCCTATGCGCACGCGTATATATATCCTGCTTCACCTCCTGTATAGCTCTTTCACGACATCGTTTGTCAATTATACACAGTCACCTTGTACTTTGTACCTTAACAGTCACTTTGTACTTTGTACCTTAACAGTCACCTTGTACTTCGTACCTTGACAGTTACCTTATACTTCGTACCTTAACAGTCGGCACGTACTATGATATACACAAAGCTCTACACGAAGCTCTAAATACAGAGGCTCTGCATAAGGCTCTGCGCGAAGCTCTGCGTACGGAGGCTCTGCATCGGGTCCCCGCTATATTCCCAATAGCCTCTACACGTGCCTCTGCTAAGTATACCCCCTATATAGCCACCTTATTTTTTTTTTACCTATCCTTCCTTCCTTATATCCTCCCTACTAGGGAGGCACCAGAGTAGCAGCTAGTAGAGGACCGTTGCCAGAACTAGATGACCGTTGCCAGAACCAGACGATAACCGTTTGAACAACTAGCCAGCGAACACTACAAACGATTCAATTGATTAATCGATCGAATTGAACCAGAGCTTTAATATCGGCCTATTACCAAATCAGAGCCTTTAATCGGGCCGACTCCTCCCAAATTGAATCTAACACTGACACAGGTAGGTAGGTAGGTAAGTAGGCAGACAGACAGGTAGGTAGGCAGGTAGGCAGGCAGACAAATAGGTAGGTAGGCAGGTAGGCAGGTAGGTAGGTAGGCAGGCAGGTAGGCAGGCAGGCAGGCAGGCAGGCAGGCAGGCAGGCAGGCAGGCAGGCAGGCAGGTAGGCAGGCAGGTAGGTAGGCAGGCAGGCAGGCAGGCAGATAGGTTGGTCAGTAGGTAGGCAGGTAGAAGAGAACCATCACTATATTGTATTAAATTATCTAAAATTATATAATTTATTTTGCACCAACCGCGCAGACTAAGCAAATACTATTAAGTGTGGGATAAGTAATAACTGTGTAGGAAGAGCAAGATACACAGAATGCGCAAGAAGGGCATTATATATTAATTCGCATTAAGTGCAAAAAAAGCTTAATAGGGTGGGGGTACTACTTGCCTAGGTAGCTATAAATGCGCAATTAGCTGCACTATGTTGTTGAATGCGGCACTATGCCGCACCTTAGTCGATACTATACGCTACACGTTACAGTGCGCGAAATGCGCATTTGGCCGCCAAATGCTGCCAAATGCTGCAAAAATGCTGGTAAATTTTTTCCTGACGATATAAAGCTTAATATTATCTATATATTTAACCATCTCTATATTATAAAGGGAGATAAATGGCTTACTATATTTCGTACTTAATATAGATTATTTAAATACTTAGTAATACTATTTAGCCTTATAAACGCCCTAAGTTTATTTTAATACTTTATAAATAATACCCTGCGCCTATACCTGGACGTTTTTTATACTACTTATATTAACAACATCTTAATATATAGCAATAATCTAGCTAAATACTAAAAATATATTAAACTAGTCTTATAAGCCTTGCGTGGAGCCAGCTTATAATTAAATATAGATAAATGCGAGTTCTATAAAACGGAAGTCCTATACCTTAGACATGTTATTTCTATAGACTGCGTATAAATAGACCCTAAGAAAGTTAAAGTAATTATAAACTGGTAAGAACCTAAGAATATTAAGGACGTAAGGGCCTTTATAGGCTTTACCAACTTCTACTAATGGTTTATTAATAACTTCTCTGCCTTAGTTTTACCCTTTATAGCCTTAACCTAAAAGGATAAAGCCTTTATCTTTAATAAGGAATATAAGAAGGCCTTTACTTATCTAAAGGTTATATTTACCACTATACCTATACTTTAATACTTTAACCTAAACCAAATAAGTGTTATAGAAGCTAACTTATCTAATTAAGTTACTAGAGGTATTCTATCTTAATATAATAAGGAAGGAGTATTATACCCTATAGCATACTTCTTAAAATAACTAAGCCTAGCTAAATATAATTATGAGATCTATAATAAGGAATTGCTAGCTATTATTAGATACTTTAAGCAATGGCAACTAGAACTAAAAAGAACTAGATTTCTAATTAAAGTTCTTAGTAACTATAAGAACCTATAGTACTTTATAACTACAAAATAGCTAAGCCACTGTTAAGCCCGCTAGTTAGAATATTTATCCTAATTCTAATTCTTAATTATATACCGCCTAGGCGTTTAAGGCCAGAAGCCTAATACCCTAACCTAATATTTATAAGACGTACTAGCTTAAGAAGAAGCGCGCTTCTACTGCAATTAGACTCTGCTCTACCCTAAGCTATTTAATCCTCCTATTAAAGATCTTATGGTATACACCCTTAAAATAACCAATTAAACTATTAAATAGATTATAGTTAATAAATATCCAAACAACGAATTTATCTAAGAGACGCTTAAGCTAATTTAAGATGGCGTTAGACGCTCTAAAAAGGTTTCTCTAAGTAAATACAAAGCCTATAGAGACCGCTTATACTACTAGAACCGCCTAGTTATACCTAACCATAACGAACTTAAGCTTAAGCTCCTTAAACACGTATATAACCTATTAGTAGCCGGCTATCTAGGCCAAGGAAAAACTCTGGAACTACTTTAATAGAAGTACTACTGGCCGAATATGCATAATATAATATAAAAGTATATCTCTAGCTACTATACCTGCCGATAAGCTAAAGCTGTATATAAGACGTATAATAGCTTTCTAAAGCTACTGCCTATTCTAGACTAAAGATAGAAGGATATTTTAATTAACTTTATTATTAATCTCCCCGTAAGTAAAGGCTATATAAATATTATAGCAGTTATAGACCAACTATCTAAGATAAGACACTTAATCGCCTGCCCTAATATGTTAATACCTGCCATTGCCCAACTGTTTCTAGATTACGTATAGAAACTCTATAGACTCCCTAAAATAATTATCTCTAATAAAGGCAGTTAGTTTATCTTGGCATTTTAGAAAGAACTAACTACCTAACTTTATATTAAAGTATTATTGTCTATAGTATATTACCTAGAAATAGATAGTTAAACGGAATGTATAAATGCTATAATAAAATAGTATATTTGGATATATATATTATATTTATAGGACGACTAAATAGACTAGCTTGTATTTGCTAAGTTTACTATAAATAACTCCGTCTTAGAAACTATAAAGGTCTCCCTATTTTTAGCTAACTACGGCTAGCATCTGCGAATAGGTTTTAAACCCTTTAGTAATGTTCCTCGCCTAGCTTATAATGTCTTATAAGTTATAAAAGCAAATAAATTTATAAAAAAGATAGAAGAACTATAAGAGTTCCTTACTAATAAAATAATATAGGCCCAATCTGTTTATAAAGCCGCAGTAAATAAGAACTAAACCCTAGTACCGGCCTACTAAATTAGAAACTTTGTTTAGCTAGATATAAGAAATCTAAATATAAAACAACCTATTAAGAAACTTAATTAGAAGAACGCTAGCCCTTATAACGTTAAAAAGGTTATCTCTCCCTATGCCTACTAACTAAAGCTCCCCAATACGGTTAAAATCCACCCTATATTCTATATATTAGTCCTCCGCCCTACTGCCCCTATATTAGACGCCCTGCCTAGATAGATCTAGGACCCTCCCTAACTAGTTAAAGTAGATAGTAAGGATAAGTACTTTATTAAAAAAGTCAATAATATTAAGTATAATAAATAGAAACGCAAATATATATATCTTATAAAATAGAGAGGCTTTACTAAGCCTATATAGGAACCCGTTAACTTTATAGGATTTATATAAACTATAGAAGACTTTTATAAACTTTACCTAGAACTACTATAACCCTATCTCGCAGAAGCTTAAATTTAAAGGGGGGGTACTATTATGGGACACCTCTGTAATACCTTATACATATTCACCTATTTCCACTAATGTAATAAGAAGAGATTAACCGCGAGATAGCAATTTAATAGCAATTTGCCGGTAACCTATAGCAATATAACGGTAATCTGCTACATTCTACTATATTTTACTAAGTCTACTAAATCCTACTAAGTTCTGCCAAGACCGCTACTTAAATCCTATTCTGCTCTGTGTATATATTGACTAAGTAATCAAACTAACAATATATACCCTTTTTTCCCGTTTTCTCGCCTTCTTTCTTTATACAATATCTTAACTTTATTACGCAGTTTATATACATAGCTTAATAATATCTACTTCGCTATATATTATCACCGCTTATGCTTACTCCGTAACAATAAGCAAGTTGTGGATATTAAGTCCTATTTACTTTAGCTTGCCAATATAAAATTAAATTAGTATATTAAGCGTTTTTAGGATAACCTACTTAGACCAGCTAATCGTTATACTTATTATAATTATTATAGGTATAAGTAGAGCAAAAGCTGCCCGTAAAGTAGTTATTAATTTTAAATAAAAAGACGCGCCGCTATTTAAGAGGTTCGCTATTAGTAGTTAATTTAATTAGAAAATATTTATACTTAAGCCATAGATTATAAATAGCCTGCTTAGCCTTCGCCCGTCTAGTATTTATTAGCGAAAGTCTATTTATATACTAAATTAAGAAGCGTAGTAGTAATATAGGTAGGCGAATAATTAGTAAGTTCGTAGTATTTAGTTAGCTTTAGCTAAGCTCTATTAATATTATAGCGGAAGTAAGGCTTCGGGTAGTATTTATAATACACTTTATAGCGTTTAAATTAATTAAATAGAGACTTAAATATAGGAAGGACCTCCTATAAAGATCCGGATTTACCTATATTAATTAGTACGTAATAAAAATATATAACGTTATTTATATAGACCTTCCTTTAGGCGTCCTTCTAGTTTCTTTATAGCAATTTAAAAGGCTTTAAAATAGCTAGATATTTAGTTAATATAACCTAATTGTCCCCTATTAAATGGTTCCTAATAATATTAGGCTCTTTTATAAACTCTTATAAGCGGATCCTTTACACTATTCTTAGTAACTTTAGCTTAGTATATCGTCTATTTAAGGACTTTATTACTAATAATGCAATTAATAGGGTCTTAGAGCTTTATTACGCGTTTAGTTACTAATTCTATAGAGTTTTAGCGCATCCCTACTAGCTTAATTAGAAGAAGCTTAGTATTGGCTCGCGATAAGTTATCGCTTGCTAATATAAGCTCTAGATCTTAAAGCTTAAGGAGCCTTTTAAGGCGTTGCTTTAAGTTAAATATCTAAAAGATAATATTATAAAGCTTACTAATAGGCCTAATGTTTTACCAAGCTAGTATTTAACGCAGAATCTTATCCTTATTTTTTTTCTTTCTTATTTAGAGCGCTTAAATCTACGCTAAAAAGCAGTATATAAGTAACTAGATTAATAATATAGCCTATATAATAAAGGCGATAATATAGCGGATTAAATTTATACCTTATAGAGATCTTATTAGTATAGGTGTTATTAATATCTCTATTATCTATAATAAAGTAGCCTACCTACCGCTTACTAATTCTAAACTTAGAGAGGATATTTTTAATATTTACTGCTACATCGGCAAAATATTATCCCCTATCAATGGCCTCAATGGTCGGCCGTTAGCGCAATTGGCGCGCAGTTAGGAGCATTTGGCAACTCGACCGGCTAGCCTATATCGTGTTTTGTTGACACGCAGCCTACGCGCAAACCGCGTAATTGGCAATTTCGCTAATTTATCTTTTTGCCTATAAAATATTAAAGTCTTTTAAGTCCTATATAGTGTAGTATTATATAATACAGGTAGGCCGTCGAAATCGGACTCTGCACTTGTACGTGGTGACGGCTACGAACCTAGTCTTCGAAGTTCAGATCCAGAGCCAACGCAGAGACGTCGCACAGCGTGCGGACAGGACCTGGTGGTGGTTGTGGGCGTTAGGGGCGGTGGTGAGAAATTTTCAGATGGTGAGATCTTGAAAACCACTACTGTTGGCCCTCTACAGTACGATAACTACTATACTGTTCTCCTATCCAGGGCACCTGTACGATCTAACATGGATGTATGGTATTTGATAACATCCCCCAACCCCTAATTAAAAGCATTGATGACCTTATATTAACGAACGAGCGAACGAACGAACAAATAAGCAAATATACAGCCCCTCCTAACCCCCAGGGCGATCGCCCGCGGAGCATGCGGTCACTTGCTGTCAACTACCAAATACTACCTAGCAGCCTGGATTGCGACCCACGGTTTTCCCTGTCTCCTTTTAACGGAGTGGTGACCCTTAGAAAGGGCCTAGCTGGGGCCTAGGTACAAAAGATACCCAAATATAATATATCCCGCTTGCTTATTAGTATTATGGTGGTTAGAACGGATGAATCCCCCTTACGCCTTCGATGGCTCTAGGGGGGGGGAGGCATGGCGTATATGGCAATGGTCTATAAGAGATAGCATATAGGGGATGGTTAAGATATGGAACACAAAGTGCACGGTAGTTAATTAGCAAGGCCTAGATGGGACGTAGTGAACCCCAGCTTTGGATAAGCTAAGGAAGGAAGCAGTGGTTCCCAAGGAGTTCAAACATCTAAGGAGGACAGGATGTAGCCGTAGGCCTATAGGGCCGCTGCTACGGACGGACATGGCAAAGCAGGGGTTTTTCATCCTACTGAGGTGGCTCATAGGGTTTTTCCGTCCCCTACATCAATAAGGGTTTTCTTCCTTCAATTTATAAGTTTCCCTTGTGTACGGAGTAGTCTGCGTGGGCCTAGATAGGATCCGTATTAGACGTTAATTAAAGAACTTACTACTATATAATATAGGTATATATATATAATGCTACTTCCCTAGGTAAACTTTTTATAAAATAAATTATTACGTAATTTTTTTATAGCGTTACTAGGAGGCTTATTAGAGACTAAGCGAAAATAAACGAAAATTAGAAAATAAAAAAATCCGTCAAGTTGGCTGTCAAGTCGTGTGTCAAGTTGGTCAATTGCGCCAAATACGCAGGCTCTGCGCAGGTTGCGTGTCAAAAACGTCAAATGCGTCAACTACGTCAACTACGTCAACGACAGGCATTTGGCAGCCAATTGGCCTAGTTGGCAGTATTCGACTTTTACTTGACGGGTAGTTTGAAAGTTAGCCTGCGAATATTTTCCCGATGTATATTAACGCTAGTATATCGCTCTTCTTATAGAGGGAGGGCTAGAAGGAAAAACGGTGCTAGTGTATAGCGTTTATAAAGTAAACAACAATTCCTATATAGTAGTTAGTAATTAATATAGTAGAAGCCTTAGAGTTAAGCTTACTAAGTAGCAATAAATAATTACGAGACGTTTAAAGATTAAACGATAGATAAATCTTGCCTAGCGCTCTATACAGTAAAGCAGTAATTACTTTCTTATATTAATTTAACTTAGTAAATATTAACTTTCTTATTATTAAATAAAAAGGCAAGAGGCGTTTGGCTAAAATAGCTTAATTAGTATATCTAGTAATGGCAATAATTAGTTGGTTAGTTACGATATATTATATTAATAAGAACATAACCAATATAATTATAATCGCATCTACTAATTATGTTACGTAGATATAACTATATAATTAACTGCGGAAATAGCGGAAATAAAAAGAGGGAGAGGTAAAGCTTTAGGGTAAGTATATTATCTACACGTAAGTTATTACATGTAGATAATATTACGTAGAGGCCCGTGCTTAAAAGACGTAATTAATATAACTATATAATTAAATTATAATCACTTTCTTTAATTATATAATAATTGGAATTATAGGGCTGATTATAGTTATATAGTTATTGCCATCGCTAAGTATATCCTATAAAATTATAAAATATACTGCTTTTAGGCTTATAAAACGGAATATTATTGCGTATAATCTATTATATTAAAAGCCAAGTAAATTAATCCAGATGGAGGCTTTAGATAATAGTATTTATTTAGGCTATAGAGTTTTCTCCCTATATGTAAATAAGGAGTAGTCCGCGTGGGCCCAATAGGGATCCAAATCGGACGTTAAGCAATGAATAATTATTATTTATTTAGGCTTAATTCTCTAGTTATTAGCTTAAAGATATAGCTATTTAAAGACTAACTATCCTTGCTTTACTTTATCTACATTAGAGTTACTAATATTATATTTATTTAATATATGCCTAGAATAATTTGTAGTACTAGTATTTAAATAGAGGTGTTATATACCTAGTACCGCTTACCCGTTCTGCTATACTTAATATTATATCTATATTACTATATAGGCCTATTATAACGTTTACCCATTACCAAATAAGGATTATAGTAGCTAAGAAAACGCGTTTAGTTAATTCCTATATAATTATCTAGTTTAATTTTAGTAGTTAACGCGTTGGTATTACTAATTATACTATAATTTAAGGCACCCTAGAGGTTGGTAGGTATGGTAGGATTAAAATAAGCGGTAAAAAAGACTAAGGTATTTATTTGGCAATTATTTAACGCGTTAGAAACTATAGTAGTAGTAGAATTAATATCGTAGAATTAGGAGTAAGACTCTTACCTATTAAGGCTTAGGTGGTAATATAACAGGTATAAATAACAGGCGATACTTAGGTAAACTATTTTTGGCGGGTAAGACTAAGAAAAATAAGGTTTAGAGCATTATTTAATATAAACCCTAGTAATATTTTCTATATAATATCAAAGCTTTAATATTCTTTAATTAACTTAACTCAATTGGAGCCTCCAAATTGATTGAATTGCCAAGCCAGCGAACTCTTTGTTGGTTGAATTGATTGAGTCTTGGCACCCAACTTAACGCAATATTGAAGTCTTGTTGATTGATTTGCAACCCTGGGTGGCAATAGAAATACGGGGTAGGTGATTGAGTCAAGGGGGGTAACTGAGTCAGGGTAATAAGACAACCTAATTCAGGTCGACAGTGTCACTTGTAACAAATTTTTGTAATAACTATATACGCTCTTCCCGAAAGTTCCCAGCGTGATCCCCGCCAACCACGCATATCAGTATTTCCCAATTACCCAACCAAGTAACCCGCTTTAGTATCCTTCCGCCAACCGAAAGTATATCGTCTCAAGGACATTGCACATCAAAGCTTTGAAATGAACTACCATCCGCAAAGCCCACACACTCGCCATTGCTCAACTGGTTGCCGAACGAAATACCCGTGCCTTGTAGATTAGGCTCCGTATAGATGATGAGGGCGCATTGCCCATCAGTCTTGATGATTTCGATCGACTTCCGGGCGCCTGGGAAGTTGTTGACATTGCTCCTGGATTGAGTGATAAAGACATTTTCCTCAAAGCCTTGACAGCCTAGGAAGGAGAATTAGTAGCCATATTGTCGAACTGGATCGTATTTCCTTACTACAATCTTAATACTGGCTTCAAGTCTAGAACCCTATATCTCAATACCCCGCTCCTTACCTCGTATGTCTCATCGAATGTCTCATCGAATGTCTAAATACTTGTTTCCATTACCGAATGACGACGTAGTCGTCATTCTATTTGCAACCTATTTGTCACCTATCTGGTGTATATATAGAGGCTCTAGAAGCCCTCTTTAATAGACAGAGTTCTCATACCTGGTTGTCCATTTAATAGTTATAAGCCTAGTCCGTCTACTAAATTATCTTTAATTCCAAAGCCTTTATTCCAATTAATTATTATCTTAATTATAGACAACCACAATAACAAATTCTCAACAAGAAACCAAACCCGTTATTATATTATCCGTTATCCTTATAAGCCTAAATAATTAGAACGAATGGATTAAGGTTATTAAGTTAAAAGCAAATAACAATTATCTTTAGGAGTATGTTAATCCATTAATACCCAAGACTAAACTGCCAAAGCTCAAAGAGCCTGTTTAAGCCTTACCTAAGGATGCCAATAGCCAGGGGAAGACAAAGCTCGCAGAGCTAGATAAGGAGGAGAAGGAGGAGCTCCGTACACTTAAAGCCGACCATAGGGAAGATATAAAGCTATATAGAAAACAGCTATTAGCTCTTAATATATTATGCAGCTATATCTAAAGCTTAATCTTACGTACCTACCTTATCTACACGTTTAAATGCGTTACCACCTATAACGTCCTAGTGTTACTAAAGCAGAGAATTACTCTAACTAATAACGCCTAAAAACTTTAAGCAGCTACCCAGTATGCAAAGCTTAAGAAAGCGCCTTAGAACTAGAACTTTAAGGTCTAGTTAAAGGAGTGGGAGAAGGTATATACTAAGTGTAAGGAGCTAGGTCTACCTAAAATAAATAGTAACCATTTAGTAAGAGACTTTATATACGCAGTTAATTTAATTACACTAAGCTGGTCTAAATATTAGAAGAACCAGCTTAAAAAGATAAGTAGAAGAAGGAGAAGCTGCCTAGCTTCTTTAAACTAGTTAAAATCTACTAAAATCACCGTTGTATGGAGCTCGCCTAAAAGGGCAAAACCCTACAAGGATCCTTTGCAGCTACCTTTAAGAATAAGTTAAGCAAGTTACTAAATTCAAAGCCTAAATTAAAGCCTAAATCATTAGTAAATAAGCAAAAGAAGGAAAGGCAACCGCCGCTAAAGTGCCTATACGGAAAACGTTACTACTTTAATAAATACTGGTATATTGTAGAGTTAATTCCTTGCCTATTATAGTTTAAACTAAGTAACAAAATTTAGAAAAAGGTGGATAAAAAGATTGCTAATGCAACACCTAAAATTAAGGCTTATATTAAGTAAATTAAAAAGGATAATTAAGCTAATAAGAAGCTAAAGGAAGGTAACTAGCAGAGCTCTTAAGAGCCTAATAGAGGCTTTGTAGTTTATTAAGTAGGAGCCTATAATATAGCTTCTAGTTATAAGCTTTATGACAGTATTATTCTTAACTTAGGAATTAACCTATACGTTATTAACAATTAAGCTAGATTTGTTAGCGATATTAAGCCTACCTTAGACTATATCTATATAGGCTTACATATTAAAGAAATTAAAGGCTATAGCACAGCTATAGTTATAATTAACTACCTAAAAGAGAAAAGGTAGATATAGCTCTTAGGAGCAGCCTTTATACTAGGCTTTTATACTAACCTAGTATACCTCTAAAAGCTTAATAATAAGGGCGTCTATTAGAATAATAAAAAGAACACTCTTTACTATAGCAATAATGTAACATATGCCTACTATAGCTACCACTATAGTTAGAAAACCATTAAATATAATAAGCTAAAGAAAGACTTATTGGAGGCTTCCTTTACAACTTAATTAAAACTAGTAAAGCATTTATTAAAGCCTCTACTAAATTAGGCAGAAGGTTATATATAGCACTAGCAATTAGGCCATATAGGAAAAGAAGCAATTATATAACTACTTAAGTTAGTAACGGGCGCGATTCTAAAAGGCCCAATAACGGTAGAATATAAAGCGTATAGAGTGAGTAAAGCTTATAAGGTAATATCTAGAAAAACACTAATTTAGTTAACAGTTCCTTTCTATAAAATCCACCTTAATTTAATACCTGAAATAGTTATATTTAATGGCGATAAGTATATAGTATACTTCCTTAATAACGCAACGCGAATAAATAAGGTAGACATAATGGTTAAGACATTGTCCCTTACCTAAAGAGTTATTATATATTGCAATATTATTAAACAATAATACGGCTTTAAGGTAGCCATTATCTATATAGATAGAGAGATATCTCTTAGAGATAAATTTAAGGATTAGATAGCTAAATAAGGAATTACTCTTAAAAAATTAGCACCTAATACTTAATTACAGAACGGTCCAGCGGAATAATCTAGGGGGGTAATTATATAGAAGGCTTAGTATATAAGGATTAAGGCCTATCTACTAGAAGAGCTAATACTAGAAGCCTATAAAGCAGCTACCTATCTACTTAATTGGACGCCTAGTAGAAGACTTAGGTAAAAAACACCTTTTAAGAAAATCTAGTTAGTAATAGGTATAATACTACTAAAACCTAATATAGGACACCTATAAGTCTATAGCTATAGGGCTTATCCTCTTAAATATAATATTCTATACCTAAATAAGCTCGCGTTAAGGGCCTATATAGAATATCTAGTAGGGTATAATTTAACAAATATCTTCTAAATCTATATTCTAAGTTAGAAGAAGGTTATTAGAATAAGAGATATAAAGTTTAATAAGTAGTTGCTTTATAATAACTTACAGCTAGATCTTATAAATATACTTTAAGTAAGGACTAACCAAATGTTAGAAATTATTAATGTCCGTTAAATAAAGAATCTCTAAGACAAATTAGAATTATTGTTTAATAAAAGTAATAAGACTCTAGATAAGATTTAAGTTAATATTAAAGGAAGATAATAGGTAGATTCTAGTAGAAATTAAGAGGAGCCTAATACTAAAAGTAGTAAGTAATAATATTTAAGCTCTAAAGATAACTTAGCTCTAGGGCTTTCTACCTTAAATAAGACGCTAGAACCTAACTTACTGGAGCCTCTACTACCGTCCTTAAAGACCTTAATAAAGAAGCAGCACTATATTATAGTTCTAACTAATAAAGCTAAGCTAAAGAAGAAGATTAATGGTAATATAGGGAAGTAAAATATAGTTAAAGGAAAGAGACTTAAAGATTAATTAAAAACCTATATAGGTTTTCTTACTAACGCTACTAATAACTAAAGCCTTTAAGCTTAAAGATTAGCCTTTAATATAGGGCTTACCTTTTATAAAAAGCTGCACTGTAATTAGCTCCTACTACCGCCTAGGAATTAGAAGGAGCTTTAAAGATATTAATATAAGGAAGAGTTTATAGCTACTACTAAAAAGGAATATATGGACCTTTAAAATTAAGGAATATTCTAAGTTATTAATAAGATAATCCATATTAAAACTATGCCTGTTATCTAGGTATTTACCTATAAAACTAATAATAATAGATATCTAATAAGGTTTAAGGCTTATCTTTATATAAGAGGTAACTTATAAGAGTTAGTTTATAAGGACATATATACCGCAACTCTGGCAGCAAAATTGTTTAGAGCCTTAATGGCAATTATTGTAGTATTTAACCTAGACTGCTAGTAGGGCAACGCCGTTAACGCGTTTATAAACAGTAAGATTAATAAGGTCGTGTACATTAAGTATCTAGATAGATTTTTAATTAAGGGCAAGTGCCTACTACTTTAATAAGCGCTCTATGGATTATAACGATCACCTCTACTATCGTCAGGAAAAAATTTACCAGCATTTAATTTTTCGTTTCTGCCATTTCAGCATTTTCTAGCATTTTCTAGCATTTCCCAGCATTTCCTAGCATTTAGCGGCATTTATAATTAAGTATCAGCATTTAGCCGCTAAATGCGGCATTTATAACTAAGTACTAGCATTTAGCTACTAAATACAGCATTTATAATTAAGTCTTAGCATTTAGCTACTAAGTGCTAACTATAAGATTACTAAGCATATATAAAAGTATAATTTTTATAATTTTAATATTTTATATATATTTTATTAGTATTAGTAAGCATAT
>Ga0307507_10003078_pt1 | contig 33300 bp, 15 predicted proteins | sample 7_EM_MG_FD_207223 | JGI IMG/M metagenome (GOLD analysis project Ga0307507, IMG submission 207223) | Populus trichocarpa ectomycorrhiza microbial communities from riparian zone in the Pacific Northwest, United States - 7_EM | ecosystem: Host-associated > Plants > Roots > Unclassified | place...
CTACCCCTTTAACCCTAGGGTTATAGACATTAATGATTTATACTAGTCCCCTATATATCTGGATAGTTATAACTGTAATATCTAGGTTAACTGCCTGCTATAACTATAAGGCAAGGCTAATATTTTTACTGATTATAAAGTATACATATATAGCTGCTTTTGGTTTATATAGGAGCTAAAATCCTTAGGGGCAGTATGTTAATTATATATAGGTATTATAATATGGCTCTTATATAGCAAGAATATAGTGTTTCTCTAGGTCTAGACTGTCTAGTAGGGGCCTTACTAGATAGTGGTTTATATTGCCGCAGTTATACTATATAATGGTTAAGTGGCGGACCCCTAGTAGGGGTCCTTTACCTCTCCTTCGCTCCTTGCTTCTTCTATTTCTACTTTCTCTAAAATATTTAGAACTTCTATCTCCTATATTTACTCCCTGGCTACTACTTATTTTATATAGAGCTTTCTATTCCTATATTTTGTGTTCCTACTAGCCTTTCTAAATCTAAGTTTATTATTACCTCTAGTTCTTCCCCTGTTCTTACTAGTTGGCTATATGCCCCTTATAAGCCAGCTATATATATTATGTTTACTGTATTAAATCTAATTCTTAATTGTTCCGGCCTTAAACTTACTATAGCTGTCTATAAGGGTCTTCCTACTAGGCGTTTTCTCCCTTATGTCCTATATATCCCTTATGTCCCTGTTTGGTCTGGTAATGTTGTGTAGTATCGCTTTTAGCCTATTAAGGCTTGGGATAGCTGGCTTAGCCCCCTAGTATTAAAGGTAGGAAACGCTAGGAAGATACCTGTGTCCCCCTAGCTTATTACCTATTGTTTCTATTTGTATAACCTAGCGTGTAGTTATTCCTATAGCTATTAAGCCCTTTCCTTCCGTCTTCTATATTTAATATAGTCTTCTCTCTCCTACGCCTTATATGTGCTTTAGTGACAGTTCGCGCATTTTATTTAGTCTTAATTTGTATATTGTCTTATATTATAGGGGCCTATATAGTGGCCGCAGCATACCTATGCTGCGTATATAGATTGGGTGTATCCCTATTATATATAGTAATAATATTGTTCCAGGCATAGTCTGTAGTTGTAGAGCCTTATATTATATATAAGGCCATTTATAATTATTCCTTTTTAGATAAGGAGTTTTTATATTCCTAGTGTATATATGCTAATAATAAGGGAGCTATGTATTTATTTATTATCTCCCTAGTAAATCTCTAGCGCCCCTTATATCCTCTTATTGTTTTTATTATATGCTTAGTTTATATTTTCCTGTTAAAGCTATTAGATTTAGGTAGTTACAAGTTCTGGTATAAGGCGTTCCGTTTATTTTACTATCTCCTATATAGTTATTGTATTATCCGCCTAGTATTCCCTTTCTACCCTAAGGCTTATAGGAACTGATAGGACTTTAACTAGGTAATCTTTATAAAGCACTTTTATGCTAATACGCTCTTCTAGCCTATCCCCTACCCTTATAGCCCGTCCCTTTGCCTATTGGTCCTTTAGGGTAACTCTAATGTCTCCACTCTTAAGGTGTTAGACTATAACGGCGTTATAGACCTCCTTGTAAATCTCTATAAGAACTTCTATTTTTAATTGTCCTTTAAGTTCCTCTACCTTTTCTATATTTGGTTGTATTGTGATTATATACCTAGTTATTATTTTTAGGGGGATAGGTTCCCTGTGTTATAAAAGTACAGCTATGGTAGCCTAGGTACGGTTCGCCTATAGGGGGGGTTTTTATTTATCTTTAATTTTATTTAGCTGTTGGAGGATTTAATTAAGGGTTTGCTAGAGGGGCGCCTAAGGTTTACTAGACTGGAGCCATTCTACTAGCTATATTAGTTTATAATAGCTAATAGATGCTCCCCTATAGTTTTAGATACTAGATGCGTCTAATAGGCTTTATATTTTATTAGATACCTTCTTAATTAGGGTATTTCCACTTTTTAGTGTGGTATTCGCCCGTTCTTGTTATTATTGTAGGGGGCTATTGTTAGGTATAGGTCTGGCGGTTGTGCGCGACTGCGTACTACTATTATTCTACCTATGCCTCCCCTGTAATGCATGCATCTTAGGGGATTATTAGGGTGTTTTTTAGGGTTCTTTTAGTTGGTTTGGTTTTTTTGGGCTAGGTGCAGCAAGAGCTCCAAAAGTTCTACAAGGTTCAAAAACCTATATATTTACATTATTGCCTAATAGGCCACTTAAGAACTTTAAGAAAAGTAGTATAATTACGTTAGACTAGCTCTAAATTAAATTGAAGTAATTATAGAACTTATTATACTACTATGCTGTAGAGACTTTATATTATAATACCTGTAATTTAATTAATTTATAACCCTTTCCTAAACCTTATAATTAAGTGTTTTTATATATAATACCACGCTAAGGCTCACGGTGCAGGTGTAGATTATAACTTAAGCATAGCTTAATTACGACGCAGTGGCTTTACGCTAGTTAATTGATATTCGGCTCTAAAATTAAGATCTATAACACTAAAAACAAGCTCTAAGCTACTGATTTTACACTGGCAGAATTGAACTTGGCAAGAGATTTGGATAGTAAAGTTACTGCTAAGAGTTACTGTCCGGATCCTGTCCGCTTTCTCAGTATACCTTAGCTGGCACATACTGCTATTTTATATATCTCTTAAAGGCTTAGCACCGACTTAAGGCTTTCAACTACACGCTACCTAACATGAACATAGTGATTGCTAAGCCTTGATCGACGACTGGATACGCAATACATATGGTAAAAGCGATATCGAAATCCTCTGAGATGCTATTGACTCAGTTTTATTTATTTAAATTGAAAATAGATCATTAGTTTAACTAATAGAAACCGTATTACGCTATTAACACTATCCGAAGCTGGGGATTGTTACTCCAAAACCCCATTTTCCAACTTTCCTAGCATCTGTTTGTGAACCATCACATTTACTTATCGAGATAATCTGAGGCAGCCCTTAGAACGTCGCGCACATCTTATGAATCCCAATTTATCCCGGATTGGTGAATCGGCACGCTAGTCCCATATTCGATGCTTGATCGAGAATGGTGTTTCCATGGTTTATCATTCTCCTGTGGCATATATTGGTCTTTCTAGCTGCTGTCCAATGGCCTAGGCTCTACTGCGCTAGGCAAAGACACTTGCGTGACACGTCATCATCCGAGAGCCGCCATGGCACAGAACGCGCTCATCTTCGGCTTTGGGAGTGGTCCTAAAATTTTGGGCTCTCCGATATTATGCAGCTTTATGAATTAGATCTGCGGTGCACGGAATCACCGAAAAGCCACAATGCAAAGAAACTCGATTTCAATCCGTGTAGAAAATTAAAGCTAGGGCCGCAGGCGTCTTCAATTTTCAGGCGAGGTATTTTGGTGCACCTCAGGATCTCGTCATTTCCAGATAGCTAATCAAGCTAACGAATTGCCATCCACTTGGTTTGAATTTGAGGTCCTTGCTGTCTTGCTGTCCCGAAGATTCTGTTTTTGTTTCAATAGGCCACAAGCAAGTGCATGACGTTACGCATGCCAATTACGGAGAAGCCATGCATATGAGGGGTATAGAGATTAACGAAACACAAGGAACATATTAATTGTGAGAGAAATGCTGAGGCGTCGCGTAACTGGACGCAAGCTATTGCATCCTGCAGATACGCTTATGCGACTATGCAGCACGCACGTATACCCCTCCAGTACTTGATCAACCATCTCATCAGCGGATATAAATGCTTCTCGCCCGCAATATACATACAAGTATTCCTCGTTTGAATCTCCATTATCTCTACAATCGTCTCTTTCACCAATAGCAACCAAAATTCCGGAATAATTCACATATCGGAAACTCAATTCTATACAAAAATGTGCCGCTGGTTCGCATATATTTCTCCCGAGGAGCCCTGCTTGCTGTCTGATGGTACTTTGACTACCCATTAATTTTAACATTTAGTTTATGTAGAGCTTTAACTTCCCTTTCAGTGCTAATCAACCCTGCCAACTCGATCTCCAAACAATGCTCCGAGCATTTCCTCCCCAAGCTACTTCCTCACGGCGATGAGACGGATCTTCACGATGCCCAGGACAAGCTCCTTTTAATGCGGAATAGCTTGCTAAATATGGATGGCTTGGGTATGGCTTGGTATACCGACGCGGCCTCTAACTACACAAAGGGCATCGGTGGTCCGTAAGTCTGCCAATTCCTAGAATTACTCTCTTAAATTACAATTTTAACCTAATGCGTCTCTTTTAGTCGACCCGCTCTCTATAAATCCCAGTCTCCTCCAATTAACGACTTCAACTTCCGAAGCCTCTGTAGCAACACTGAAACGAAGTGTGTGTTTGCTCACATTCGGGCGACGAGCGGTAGCGTCGTTACGCAGGTCAAGTAGGATTACTGTTCGTTCCAAGATCCCAGGCGAATACCTTCTAACAAAGGTGAACGCAGTTCACACCCGTTTGTGTTCGGCCGGATAACGTTTATGCATAACGGGGTTGTTTCTAATTTCCTTGATATTCGCCGGGACCTCTCAGACATGATGAGCTTCGATGCATATTGCAATATATTTGGCACAACGGACAGTGAACATGTGGCCGCATTGTTCGTTACCAATCTTACCAAGGGGGGCACAAAAGATACTTGGGAGCAGGAACACTCGCTCGAAGATATGCTGGAGGCATTAACGGAAACTGTCGTGCAAATCCTTACGCTGCAACATCAGAAGCTTGGCACAAAGGCTGCGCCTAACAGTCTTAATCTTTGCGCGACGGATGGACAGAAGATTGTCGCAATAAGGTTCAGAAATCATGAGACGGAGCAACCTCCCAGCCTCTACTGGAGCGAGTTCGCTGGGAGAACGCTGAATCGCAAGTATCCGGGGCATCCTGATGCTCCCATACATAACGAGAATGCTACAAGGGGTCCAGATGATCACGGGAGACACACAATTGTGGCAAGCGAGCCGACTACCCACGATATGAATGAGTGGAATTTGATCGGCCGCAATTGTGCCTTGCTAGTGGATGAGTTTGGAACAGAGACGGAGGTGCCTATTACTTATGACCCAGCTTTGAACGCGGTTGATCCGTTTGCACCGTAAGTGGATGGTGTTATAAGCCCTTTAAAAAGTGCAGGCAGGAAGAGGCTCTGCTACCTTTGTTCTGGTCAATGAAGGGATTTCTTATTCTACAGATTTTGCAATCTCCATTCCTATCAGCCATTGAACGGCTATTTCTTGGCATAAAACCTTTGAATCTAATATAAATCTAGCTGGGCGCCGGCTCTACTACAGGGTGTCATGTGAAAGGGTCGTTGCTTTGCCTTATACCAAGCCTCTTGGGGTTGGACGGTCCAGTGATGGCAATAACTATATAATCAACCCGATTATAGCCATTTCTGTGCAGTTTTAGGCGCTTATATACTCGGTTATATATATTTGTCTGGGGGTTATACGATTGCTGTAACTAAGAAATACAGAGCAGAAGATTTTTGCAGTTGTTTTGGTCATTGAAATTTTGAGGTGGCCCATGCATAACTGATTATTGCCATCACTGCCCAAGCCCTGCGGCATGACTCATTTAGTCGTTGCCACATATTTCGTACTGAAGAGAGGTTCGCAAGGTTTTAACAAGAGCCTACTAGGCCTAATGCGTATATAAAGTGAATTTTAATAGCATCTGAACAGGAAGATCAAGAATGAGGACTCTAGTTTATTGCGAGAGGCTCTGGAGCCTCATTAAGTACACGAAGTGGTCAAGGGCACCCCTGATCTGAGCTTGATATAGTAGCGATCGACGCCAGCTGACAGAATCAAATACCTTATCTTTTATATAAATTTTGTTAACTACAACTACGAAGAACGTACCCTAAAGGCCTCTGGAGGCTAATGTAAACAACTTATGACATAGTAATAAATAATTCAGTCTTACCTTGTTGTTACATTCAGTACGTGCAATGACCACAGTATCCACAATCCAAGGAACAGGCCGTAAAATCCTTGTCATCATCATCGTCGCTGTCGTCAAAAAAGCCACATTCCTCAAAAGATTTTTCTGTACTCTCCCCCGTACCAGTCGGCTTGCGCTCTGAGACCTCAAAGCAGTCCTCCCATTTTGTTTTCAAATCGGGTGGTAGAGCATCACATCCATCCCCAGCCTGCTTTCGGATTTCTAGGCGGTCAACGTCAGCACGATACACTTCGAGCTTGCTACCAGTTGAATTCCTTGTGAATTCAATGATTCTGCGCATCAGGGCGTGAAGCCGGCGAATGCCATTTGCGTTTTGTTCGGCCCAGTTATCTAGCTCACGGCGGACGTCGAGCTTGCGTATGTCCTCGAATAATCCACGTTTGTGGTAAGCGAGAATAAGATTCGGAACCTGGGTGATCCATAGACGCGGGTATATATCACTCATGTCGTTTTCGGCAGCCTTGCGAGCGGACCGCGTCTTGAGGTCGAACACGGCGCTTTGGGGAATTTCGTTGCCTGCAGACTTGACTTTCAGGTTTTCAGATTTAGATAGGGTGGTGCCGCCAAGCGATGCAGAACTAAAAGCGTCAGTGAGAGAAGTAGGGTTGGACGTCTTTTTTGGTGTGGTGATCTTGGCTGAACTAGAATCGAGGTCACTAAAGTAGCCGTCGCTCCCGAATCGCACGAGGCATTCAACTCCCCCAAAGTTATACTTGATTAACCGCTGGTGAGACTCCGATCCTTTCACATCCACCTCCCAGGTCGTGTAAGCCTCTGGAAAGGTGTGGCCGAACCCTCTGACGTCTGGAATAATCTCTGTTGGAGAGCCCTCACGGCGTATGAAAAACACCGTAGTTCCAATGACCTCAAGAGTGAATCTGAAACTCTTATCAATGCCACGAGCAAACCTTAGCAGATTACCGATGGTGCTTCCGCATGCAAATACGTCAACTTCTGCAGTAGGATATGCCGGTTTAAGCTCGAACAGTGCTTGAACTGCGGGCTCAACAGGATGTTTAGGGAATCTTGCGGCATTGGGGTCTCTGAAATATTGGCCTTGATCCTCTTTGAGTTGCTGAGGTTTCCCCAACGGCGTCCAAGCAGGAGGTTTACCTGGATACGAGTTTAGGCACGGACTGTAGAACGAAGCCCCGGAACGAAACTCACCAGGGACAAGGATTGTTGATGTCTTATCCAACCAACTATACGATGCGACGTATTCGCATCCAGTGATAGCTGGAGGAAGATCGCTAGTATCCGTGGTTGAGGAGAGATCTGCCTTGTTGATTGTCATCAGTAATTGACCGAGAGGCAATGGCGGAATTTCCGGTTTTGCTTCTGCTCCCTGCTGCTTCCATGACGGGCCGCGTTGGTTTGACCAGCGAGGCTGTGAGTTGTAAGATGCAGCTGGATTGCGAGACGGTTGAAAGGTGCTCCATGAGCTGTGGCTGTTGTTTGGATAAAAAGCCATTGTGGGACAATAGGAAGAGGTTAGATTTTAGATTCCGAACGTGAAATTGGCTTAGCATCGATCTGCTTTGCAGGACAAAATAACAAAGTGAAGGGGGAAAACAGGTTCTTGTATGCTGCTTGGACGCACCGGTGGCATTGGTCGCAGTGGTTGCACAGGACCCCCGCGTTTCAGAGTCGCAGAGAGAGAGAGGCGGTTCGAAGACGATTGGGAAACAAACAGTGGTGTGGTTTGCTTGAGCTACTTTTTGCTGCAATGCAGGCGCAGTCTTCTAATCACTCAGGCAGCCTTGTCACATGAGAAGTGTAATGTAATGGTTCTGTCATTGTCAACTTTTCAGACCCCTCTCCTACTTTACAGTACAGGCGCTCTTCATACCTTTGCATGACAATTAGAGGTACGAAAAGATCTCGCTGTGGGCTTTGACTGGTTTTCTTCGGTATTTACTGACTGCTCCTGGTGACTTCTAGATGGCTTCCGCCTTATCATCAGACGCCGCGTCGTCTCGGTCGGCCAGACTGTCCAAGCTTTACACCCTAGTATTGCGCGGGAAGAGAGAAATCCAGGGTGTCGCAGATGCGAAGCTATTCCTCGAGGCCGTCTGCGACCAAAGTGATCGCTCGGCGTGTATTGAGAAGCTGATTGCAAGCCCCCAGGCCTTTGGTGCGCTGGCTAAGAGTCTCCGGTTCGACGTTTCTCTCGACTTTCTCATTGGGTCTAGCGCCACCTTCCTCCTCTACCTCACGGATCCTGCCCTTAAGCAGCTCTGCAGCGGCCAATTCCTCCTGCGAATCCTCGAATGCATTGCGGAACCGCCCACCTTCTGGAATGCTCTTTTCAAAGCCCACAAAGAGAAAAAGCTGACAACCGATCGCGCCCTGCAATCCTTTGCCTGGCTTCTCTTGGAGCTTCTCTCGGCCCACTCCGACGGCCTACCAGACGTTCGAGAAGTCGCACAACATGTGACCGATGATAGATCTCTCATTGACTCATCATCTTTGGAGGTCCGAACCTTGGGCCAGAAGATAAAACACGTTCTTCTTACTACTTTGACCACTGCCGCCCAGGAATGTGTAGCTGCTGGGCCCGGAGGACGCCATGATAACGATTTTCAAGATTTCCGCCAAATAGCCATCTATCCCACTCCAGACGAGTTTTCCTCCAACGAGAGACCTTACTATCGCCGGGCCGATGCCATTGATCAAATAGAGCATGAAAAACGAGGATCAGCCCATTTAGATAATCAATTTCGTCTTCTTCGAGAAGATCTGTTGGGAGAGCTTCGTAACGATCTTCAAATTGCACGAGGCCAGAAGAAAGGAAGGACTCGGAGTCTCACTATACGGAACCTATCTTTGCAGGGAGTTGATTGCGGGTCGGAGGAGAAGCGAAAAACTTGCTGTTTGACATTACTTTGTCGCGACGATATCCCTCAACTGGCCAAGAAAAAAGACGCAGGAGCCCGCAAAAAATTTGTTACTGAGAGTCGAAATTTTCTCAAGCATCAGTCTTTTGGATGTTTGGTCAGCGGAACCGAATTGGTTGCATTTGCAACTGTGAATAGGGATGAAGGTCTTTTGGCAAGCATGCCTCCAGTACTTGTACTACAGATTGCAGGCGAGAACGCATTCAAGAAGGTGCTCTTGGCCACAAAATCAACGTATGAACTCCAGTTTGTTCAAGTTGACACTCCAGTTTTCGCTTACGAGCCGATACTAAGATGCCTTCAAACGAAAACAGACCTACCATTAGCAGAGGAACTGTTGTATTTGGAGCCTGAACGAGATCGATTGGAGTCTATCCTCAAACCAAAATTAATAATTGAAAGGATTAGGACCCACGGTAATCAGAATTTACACACTCTTCTCCGGACACCAAAGTCCATCAACCTGGATGATTCACAAACCGAATCTCTCCTTCAAGGATTGACGAGAGCTGTGAGCCTGATCCAAGGACCGCCAGGTGAGTGCCAAATCTACGAAATGAGTGTGACAAATATACAACGGCTAATAATTGTAGGTACTGGAAAATCTTTCATTGGGGCATTGCTTGCAAAAATATTGACCGATCATACCCCAGAAAAAATTCTCGTCATTTGCTACACGAACCACGCTCTCGACCAGTTTCTGGAAGATCTAATGGACATTGGAATCTCTGGAGATTCCATGGTACGACTTGGCGCAAAGTCAACCCCTAGAACTAAACCTTTAAATATCTCAGAGCAGAAAAGCAACTATAGGCGCAGCCCAGCGTCTTGGGAGATCATCAATCAATTAAAGAGCGAGGCCGAATCCTATCAAGGGCTTTTAGTGCGTAAAATCGCCGCTTATAGAACACTCAGTATTAGATATAATGAGATTCTTGAGCATCTGGAGTTTTCCGAGGACGAGACGGATTTCTATTCTGCGTTTTCGGTTCCTATTCAGGATGATGGCATGACTAGGGTTGGGCGCCAAGGCAAAGCTATTACTCCGACCTATCTCCTGGATCGTTGGGTCATGGGACAAAATGCTGGAATATATGAGAATTCGGTGGCAAGAGAATATCCCGACATCTGGCGAATGAATCTAGCATCTCGGCACTCCTGTATTACAAGATGGTACCTAGAGCTTTTTGGCGAGACTGTATCCGAAGTCCATCATGTCATGCAGCAGTATAATCGTTGCCAAGAACGCCTGGGCGAACTTTATGGCGAAAAGAACGCGGATATAATAAAGAATAAGCGGGTGATCGGATGTACGACAACTGGGGCTGCCAAGTATGCGGCTGACCTTCAAAACGCTTCTCCAGGGGTTATTCTAGTTGAAGAGGCTGGCGAGATACTCGAGAGTCATATCTTAACCGCAATGACGCAAAATACCAAGCAACTCATCCTCATCGGCGATCATAAGCAACTCCGACCCAAGGTCAATAACTATGCTCTGACTGTAGAGAAGGGAGATGGATACAATCTTAATCAGTCCCTCTTTGAAAGATTGGTACTCGCAGGAGTTCCACACACCACTCTGAGTCTCCAACACCGCATGTCCCCTGAAATATCATCACTCGTCCGACATCTTACCTACCCTGAGCTCCATGATGCACCTAAAACTCAAAATAGGCCTGCCCCTCGTGGCTTCCAAGATCGAGTCATGTTCATTACACATGACAATCCCGAACTTGAAGCTGCAAGGCTAATCGAACGTCGAGACGAGGGGTCAACGTCCAGCAAAGAAAATCTCTTCGAAGTGGAAATGGTCTTGAAATGTGTCCGCTATCTTGGTCAACAAGGCTATGGTACCGATGAACTGGTTGTTCTCACCCCGTATCTTGGTCAATTACAGCTGCTACGCACTAGGCTCAGCGAAGAAAACGATCCGGTTCTTAATGACTTAGATTCATATGACCTGGTTCGGGCCGGGCTGGTTTCCCCCGCAAATGCTGGCATTTCAAAACGACCTATTAGGATCTCTACAATAGGTGATAGCTTTCTTTTTGGTTCTTCTTATCCCTGAATTTCGCGCACTTTTTATTTTTTCCTCCAGTGCTTATACTGTTTTCGAGCCTTATATTTAGTACAATGCAATGCCGGATACTAATCACCAGTAGATAACTACCAAGGAGAGGAGAGCAAAATCGTTATTGTTACGATGACGCGCAGCAATAACGCTGGCGAAATCGGATTCATGGCAGCCCCACAAAGAGTCAATGTATTACTCTCTAGAGCACGCGATGGCTTGATCATGATCGGCAATGCCGATACATTTATGAACAGCCGCAAGGGTAAAGAGGTGTGGATACCATTATTTGATCGACTAAAAGCCGATGGCCACGTCTACGATGGCTTTCCAGTCAAGTGCGAAAGGCATCCGCAGAGGAAGGCTGTTCTCCGATGCAAAGAAGACTTCGACAAAGAATGTCCCGATGGGGGCTGCTCTGCACCATGGTAAGTCTCTGGTGTGTACATCTTACTTTGTGCCGGGCTAGTCTAACCGTCTAAGTGGAACCAAACTGAATTGTGGCGTTCATGATTGCCCTCAGCGGTGTCACCAGCTGCACGATCACTCGAAGGTTCCTTGTGAGATGATTGTCAAGTCTACCTGTTCCAAAAACCACAAGCTATCTTGGAAGTGCTTCAAAAAACGCCCAGCGATTTGTCCGAAGTGTGATGCCGAGGCTCGCGAGCAAGAAAAAAGGCGTCAAAGAGACCATAAATTGGAGGCCGACCGTGAAGCCAGCCAAGAGGCATACGCAAAAAAGCTGGCAGATATACAAAATGAGATTGAGCATTACAGACGCGTGATGAAATATCAATCGGATGACCAAGAGCGACAACGGGTTCTTTCGCAGCACAAGCAAGATCTCGCGAACACTAAGGCTGCTGCTAGCCGTATGAACCTTAAGCCAACGAAAACTGACCCTAATGCTCCGCCGGCACATGGCGAGAAGCCCGCGACGCGTACGCCTAATAATTCTAACATCTCTGGTATCCCACCAGGGACAAAGCAGAACAGCGATGGTTCCACCAACTTTGTCAATTCATCTCAGGATGAGTTGAAACCGCCTCCTTCTAAAGAAGAATGGGAGCATCAAAAAGAGTTTGAGGGTGCAGAGAACGGCGCCCTTGATTCCCTGATGGATATGATCGGGCTTGAGGACGTAAAGCAGCAGTTTCTCTCTATAAAGGATAAAGTTGACACTACCGTTCGGCAAAACATATCGCTGAAGGGTGAAAGATTCAATGTCGCTATGCTTGGTAACCCGGGAACTGGTATGATAATTTCCGTCATGCTTATTTGCTCATTAACTGAGACCTTAAAGGAAAGACAACCGTGGCTCGCCTCTATGCGAAATTTTTGGCAAATCTCGGTGCCCTACCAGGCAGCTTCTTCATCGAAACTTCCGGGTCAGGACTAGCAAACGACGGTGTTCCCGGATGCAAAAAGCATATCGAAGCTATCCTAAACAACGGTGGTGGTGCGCTCTTTATCGATGAGGCGTACCAACTTGTGTCCGGCAATAGCTACGGCGGAAACGCGGTCCTCGACTATCTCCTAGCCGAAATTGAAGTTTTGACCGGAAAAGTTGTATTTATCCTAGCCGGTTACAATACGAACATGGAGGCCTTTTTTGCCCATAATCCAGGAATTCCTAGCAGGATACCACACCAATTTCAGTTCGTTGATTACGAAAATTCGGAACTCCTTCAAATTTTGCATCATTTAATCAGTGAGAAGTATAAAGGAACTATGAAAGTGGAAGGTGGTATGGGAGGGCTATACCTTCGTATTGTTGCTCGCCGCATAGGTCGTGGCCGCGGCCGCGATGGGTTTGGCAACGCACGAGAAGTACATAATAGGTTTTCTCAGATAACAAGCCGTCAGGCCAGAAGATTGCACCGCGAGAGAAGATCAGGTGGGACACCGGATGACAAGCTACTAACAAAGGAAGACCTCCTTGGGCCGAACCCATCAGATGCCCTTAGAGGTAATGCTTCGTGGTCAAAATTACAAGATCTGATTGGCCTCAAGGCTGTCAAGGAGTCGGTTCAGGCTCTCTTGGACAGTATCCAGTACAATTATCGCCGTGAGTTGGAAGAAAAACCACTCGTCGAGTACTCTCTAAACCGTGTATTCCTCGGCTCCCCAGGAACGGGAAAAACTTCGGTTGCAAAACTTTATGGTCGAATTCTGGCTGATATTGGATTGCTCTCTAACGGAGAAGGTGCGTTATTGATGGCCAACGATTACTTTGAATAGACTAATAGCCGCTGTAGTTATTACAAAGAATCCAGCAGATTTCGTTGGCAGCGTCCTCGGTCAGTCTGAGAGCAATACTAAAGCCATACTAGCTACAACCGTCGGTAAGGTACTCATCATTGACGAAGCCTACATGCTCTCTGGTGGTACTAGCGCCGGTGGATCTGTGGCAGATCCGTATAAGTCTGCAGTTATTGACACCATTGTGGCGGAGGTGCAGAGTATCCCTGGAGAAGACCGATGCATTCTCATGTTGGGCTACAAAGACGAAATGGAGGGGATGTTCCAAAATGTCAATCCCGGTTTGTCAAGACGCTTCCCATTAGATTCTGCATTTGTGTTTGAAGACTTCACAGACTCTGAACTGCAAAGGATCTTGGAGCTTAAACTTAAGCAGCAAGGGTTTGATGCTACAGACCAAGCTAAGAAAGTGGCTATGGATGTGCTACAACGTGCTCGAAACCGGCCGCATTTTGGCAATGCTGGCGAGGTTGATATTCTTCTTAACAAGGCAAAAGCTTGCCATCAGAAAAATCTGTCTGCTGGTAGAACCAAGTATGAGGATAAGTTCGAAGCACGGGACTTTGATGAGGATTTTGATCGAGGGGAGCGCGCTGCAACTAATTGTCGGAAGCTATTTGAAGGCGTGGTAGGTTGCGAGGCTATAGTGAGGCAGTTGGAAGGTTATCAAACCATGTCTGCAAATATGAAGGCACTTGGTATGGACCCTCGTGAGCAAATACCCTTCAACTTCTTGTTTCGGGGCCCTCCAGGTAAGACCTTACAATACTAAGCTAAGAACTTTATTTTCTAAATTAATTTATTAGGCACTGGTAAAACTACGACGGCAAGAAGAATGGGCAAGGTCTACTACGATATGGGCTTTTTGGCGAATGCAGAAGTGGTTGAATGTTCCGCCACTGACCTTGTGGGCCAATACGTTGGACAAACAGGGCCAAAGGCTCAGAAACTCCTTGAAAAAGCTCTTGGCAAAGTTCTTTTCATTGATGAAGCCTACAGACTTGCGGAGGGAGCATTTGCTACAGAGGCCATGGATGAGATCGTTGACTGTCTCACAAAGCCCAAATTTGCTCAAAGGCTTGTCGTTATCCTTGCCGGGTACGACGCAGACATCAACCGGCTGATGTCCATCAATCCAGGACTGACGAGTCGCTTCCCGGAGGCTGTAATTTTTAACCACCTTAGCCCAGAGGAATGCTTGAATTTATTAACACAGTTACTCAAGAAAAAGAAGTCTCTCGACACCTCCGTTTTAGATCCGCCGTCGGAAATACTTCGCAATCAGCTACTGGAACACTTTAGTCATTTATCGAAATTGCCATCTTGGGGAAACGCCCGCGACATCCAATCTATAGTGAAGAGTATCTTCGGCAGCATTATATCAACTTCCACTCTACCCATAGGGCCCTTAGTTGTCACCGAGCAAGCTGTCCTTTCTGCAGCTGAATTAATGGTATCTGAGCGCTCTCATAGAAGCCAAACATCCTCATCGGCTCGCCATGCAGCCATTTCTAGCGCTCCTCTTCCTCTACCCGAACCCCTCACACAAACTCCTCCTACAATCAACACTACCACCCAAACTTCCACGAGCGCCTCTGGAGCCATGCCGCCACCACCACCACCACCGCAACAACTAGAGACGGAAGAAACACCTGAGCAGGCTATGGACGAGACAACCCGTGATCCTGGTGTTACGGATGAGATATGGCAGCAACTCGAACAAGACAAACATGCTGCCGAAGCCCGAGAACGCGAGCATGACCGCCTGCAGCGGGAAGGGATCGCGCTGCAAGAACGTGCCGCACTCGAACTTTGCCGTGCTGAAGCCGAAGTCGCGGCCCTTAAAGCGGCTGCTGACGCCGCGGCCGATGCTGAATCGAAGCGGAGGCATGAAGAAGTGCGATTGAAACGCGAACTGGAGCGGCGGGAGCGAGAGGCGGAACTAGCCGAGATAGAGCGGAAGCGCAAAGAGAAGGAGGCCGAGAAAAAGAGGGAGGCGCTGGCGCAGAAGAAATTGAGAGATCTGGGGGTTTGTCCGGTGGGATATAGGTGGATCAAGCAAATTCAAGGCTACAGATGCGCTGCAGGGGGTCATTTTGTTAGTGATACGCAGCTAGGCTTGGCTTAAATTCTTCAACAGGGTGCTTGCGGTTTGATTCAGATTACAGGAATGATTGTAGAGAGTTTTCGGGTATTGGAATGAGCTACTATAACTACTACGTTACATTGGCAGTTTCCGATTCATCCCATATTTGCCCTCGACCGCAAATTTACTCGCTATTTAACTTGCCAGGAGCGTTGACTCTTTTCCTAGCTGCAGATCCTAGGCAAGTTCGTCATCTCCCGGTTAACTTTCTGAAGGGCAAGCGTTTGTGTTCCTGCAAGAGTTGCACCGATAACATTCCACTTGTACAGAAGTATCCAAGAGTCCGCGCCATAGCACTGCCGCCTGTTGACACAATAAGCCACTAGAGTGGCCTTTTAATTACCCTGACATCCTGGACACTCCACCAAATCTTGCCATGCATCGTGGCAAGTTCTTGCTATCAGCAACCAACCAGCACGAGCCACACACGTAGGAATCAACTCTCTTGATCTTTCCCGGTCGACGTAAGCTCATTCTCCTGTTCTGTATCATCTTGTCCTTAGTGTTCCGTCTGCAGCAGATCATATTGTTTAGTTGTGATGGTTGGTGGTATAGGATAGCAGGGAGGTTGGAAGGTTAGCAGGGAGGTAGGAAGGATCGACTAGTTGGTGTAGTTCAAGTCCTTCGGCAGCCTCCGACACCTCCAGGGCCACCACGCCAGGGTTTTGTTAACTGGATCAGCGTGGCGTTTGAAACTGTGACCTCCCCCGCTCCACCACGGTGCGGAGATACCCGCTCTACTGTTGTAGAAGGCCGAACTAGCTAGCCTAATACCTTCGCACCAAAGGCCCTTATCCGCCCCCAAATCAGGCTAAGCCCAGGGGGCTTGGCCCTCCTAGGTCCAATACAATTACCAGATCCAACACAACGTGCATCCAACGCGCTATTCCTCCAACTTCACAACACACAATACCACCAATTTTATACCAATGTCTTATAATTTAACTAAGGAGACCATCTAAGATGCAATTAAATGGATAGGAAAGAATAAGTACCCTAGTATTTAATGGGTCCATTAAAAATCCAACCTTCCTTACTACTACCTACTTACGTAATAGAATAGACGCCTAAGTAAGTTAGAGACCGGGGTAAACAATTATAGGCTATCTAAAGAAGCAGAGCGGGCCTTATTAGGATATATTAACTATATAGACTTAATTGGAACCTATACTCTCTTTCTATAAGTTTATAATACTGCTTAAAGACTTCTTTAGATAGAAAAACCTAATAATTCTCTACTTGGCTGTAATTGGGTTACCTATTTTATCTAGTTATACCTATAGGCCAAAAAGATAAAGTAGAAGTCTATAGAACTGCAGCGCGCGGCTATAAGTAATCCAGTAGTAATATAATAGTAGTTTAAAAGCTATAAGAAAATTATAGATAAGAATAGGATTTTGCTTAATGATATATACTACTTTAATAAGAGCGGGTTTTAAATTGGGGTTAGGGGCAACTAATAGATTATTATATTACTTTATAATAAGTATATAGCTACTCTAATAGAGTAGAACCGCGATTTTATTACGCTTATTAAAGTAATAAGTAGTAATAGTGTTAACCTATTGCTAGCGCTTATTATAAACGCTAAGAACTTCTTCTACTATTATTTTTATAATACTAAGTTACCTAGCGATTATCTAATAGCTATTTCTAATTTAGGCTATTTAAATAATTATATAGCCTATTACTAGATCTTATACTTTAACTATTTTAGTATAAAAAGGCAGGTTAGAAGCTATAGGTTATTACTATTTAATAGCTATAGATTACATCTTACTAAGGATTTTATACAATATTACAATAATATAAAAATAATTCCATTCTCTCCATTTCCTTTTACTAGCCATATACTCCAGACGCTTAATATTATATTATTTTAGCTATTTAAACACTATTATAAGTGTGCTATTAAGGACGCTATACGGATAGGCTGTACCAACTTTAATAAAGTTAAATTCCTTTACACTATGAAATTAATCCGTAAGAAGATATTTAAGGGCCAGTCTATTTACGCAGGCTTTTAAAAAACTGGCCTTATACTATTGTCGGTATACATGCTTTAATCAACGGGCACGAATATCACTGTATAATACGTATGCGTTGTTAATTATTAGATAATTAATTGTCTAGAAGTAAGGGGTTGCTCTAAGGTCAGGTTAACTAGCCTTGCTTCGCGGTCTCGTAACCACATTACATAACTAACATTCCGACACTAGAGCAACTCTAAAAAGAAGGCTAATCTATATTCCAAAGCTAAGTTTACTTCTAAACTTATTCGCAGCGTATACGCAATAGCTAGAGATCCAATTAATACGCAATAGCTTCCACGCTCCTTTTATAGGTCCGTAATTGCAAGAAGAATTATTAGGGGTAGTAGGTTAATATATCGCGAGAGCCGCCAAGGCGCTAGTAGTAAGCAAGCCAATAGCAATTTTCTATCCCGGGGATAGAAAATCCTAATTAGCTAGTTAAATTTAGGGTCCATATCGTTACAATTAGTTACCTAACGCTAAGCTAAATCTAAGTTTATTTGTTCAACCCATCCTACAACTTATAGGTCGATTCGGTTTGTATTAATAAGCCATTAAAGAGCCGCGCAGGGCTTTCCCTTTATTATGGCGTTAGCAGGGTTAGCCTCTCCGTTAATCTATTTTACCTCCGTAATCTATCTCCATTCATAGGCTTGCCGGAGGCACATTACGTTAATTATTAGGCGCTTTTCTTAGGTGGTTCTAAGTTGTACTAAACAGTTATATAAGGACTTGGAATCAGTGCAAAGCACAAGTAGGAGGTTAATTTATAGGATCTTGTCTACTATAGATTTAATTGCAACGCCAATATCAAAGCCGTAGGCCGTGCCGTAGAGTTTAAAAGCTAGTACGCTCCAAGTAACTCTTTTGCACTTAACTAAGCTCTAATAAACGATGTTAGCCTTCTTTATAGCATCAGCTAGTACGATAACGTAGCTAATCTGCAAAGAGAGGTTCTTGTTATTAGCAAATAACACATCTATAAACACCAGGAGCTATAGGGTTTTAATATCTAACTTAACAAACTTAAGGCCTTTATTAGCGTTCTTAATTTACCAGTTTAGACGCTTATTTAACTATTTTGTGTTTTCCTTATTGGGGTTAATTACCTAGGCGGCAAAGGATAAATTAAATAAGGCTTCTAGCTGGCAAACTAAAGCGATATATACACCTCTAGCGCGTTAAGCAATGTACTGGTTCTTTAGAGTTAAGGTTCTTATAGCTCCTTTTAATCCTGTACTTATGGCAAGCTTGGTGCTAATCATACTAAGGTTTATACATTGTCGTTCCTAAGTAAGCGTAATGCTCCCGTTAGTTAGTAGCTGAATGACTCCACTATTAAACTTAATGGGCGTATTAACGGTAAGTTATTCCCATTCTTTAGCTATAAACTTAGCCTTATACAGCTCGTTTTACTCTACGTTTATAAAGATCTTATCTACTAGGAATAGAGTATTATCAGTTTATAGGCCTATAATGCCAAAGGGTTTATTGCTCTATAGGAGACAGGGGTCGTATATAGACTGGTCTATATACAACTGTTGGATGTGATATAAGTAATATATCTTAAACTAGTGGTTACCAGCTTCTAGTACTCTATAGAGTGGTTTTACAACCTTTAAAATAGAGGCCTTGTTAATCCCAAGTTGCTTAATCAGCTCATGCAGAGGTCGTACGTAGAATTCTCAATTTAGTATGGTGGTTGATTATACATAGGCCTGTAAAATGTCTCAGAGGTAAAGTCGTGCCTATAGAAGCTTTATAGCGGCAATACAGAGAATTAGTCGTTGGCTAACTCATTAAATAGTTAGTAATTGGGTAAGAACCAGTTCCTTTTCTAAGTCATTATAAGCTTACACAACTAGTTGGGATTTCTTAAAAGCCTTATTAGTTCCCTTGTTCTTAATCTCGTTAATAAATCGCGAATTAAAGAGTTGTACGCCTTATAGTATATCCGTAAGTCTCACAATCTTAAAAACTCCCTTCTTAAGTAGACTAGTAAGCTCCTTCTATTAAAAGGCGCTAAATTAAGTACTAAATTAACTATCATCCTGTAGGTAGATAGTGATGTCAGCCATAGCCGTAAATAGAGGGTATTTACAAGAGCGTCCTCTACCTTATTTTGGGGGTTGTTGCTAAGCTTTAGCAGGTCTCTCTAAGACAGTCTTAAAAAGGGCTAACCCAAATAGAGGTTTAGGTGGCAATTCTGGTCCAACAATTTGCTCCTACAATTCAGTTGCTTAAAGGTAGGGTTTTACAACCATAGATTGGAAGGCTGTAGGTCCGCTAGACAGTTTAATGGTATATATTTCACCCTTAATGGTAAGCAAGGTAAATGGCCCGTCTTAATAGCCGCTTTAGCTAGTGTTTTCTTCTCTCCAGACCAAAACGGGCGAATTTAGTGGGAGATCATAAATCGCATTAGCATTAGGTCCGTTTCACATATTTAGCGCATTAGCAATCTATTATTTAGCTTATAGCTACTGTATCTCTGCTATAGCCTTTTTAATTGCGGCAGCGCGTTATATAACCATAGGGGATGGTGCATCGGATTCGACCATTCAGGGGTAGGCTCTAAAGACTAGAAGTATGGGAACTAGTCCTCTAGGGCCAGCTAAATCATTAATTGCTTTAAACGCCATTTAGAGTCCCATCTCCTTATCAATTTTGGGGATTTTAGTTATAATAATCTAATAGGCTTAGCGTAATAGACTATAATAGCGCTCTACTATTCTAATAGAGTTATATACTTTGACCAGTACTCCCTTTATACTAATTCCCATAATGGTGGCGTATTGCTTAAATTCCTTATTAACAAAGTTCTTTCCGGCGTTATAGGTAATTAGGTCTAGTGGCCCTAAATAGATATTAATCCAGTATATCCGTAGAACGTCCTATATATATTTGGCGCTGATGTCTTGTAGCCATCTGCCAGCTTAAAATCGCGTTCCTTTATTAATAACGTATAGGAGGGGTAATCCGCTGATATACATAATGTTAACAATAATATTATAGTTAAAATTAATGTTGTCTTATAGGGTAAAGCGGAATCTGCCTAGTAATTTATTAAACTTCTAATAGTAGTAGCAGAACTTGGTTAGTTGCTTAATAGCCATTCTGTCCGTTTTATAGCCAGTATAGTAGAGTAGTTTTTGCAATTTCTTAACTAAGGGATGTCTAAATTGACGATATAGGCGCCGTAGCTCTACATCTGTCAAGTAGCAGGGGTTCGCGTTAAAGGATTCAGACAGATATAACTATAGTAATAAGCTCTATAAGAGAAACGGGTAGCCAAACCGTCACACTACTGGTACTTTTTTGGTGCAAGTAATAACAACGTTTCTAAGGTTGTTATAGTAGATTTAGAGTCTATCTATATCCGCTAAGTAGAGCAAGAAGGGGGTATCCACATAGACAACATGAAACTGTATCTTGCCTATAGGGGTAACAACATCCGCAGTTCTAATGGAGGTAGCGATTCTAATGCCAAACTGCACATTAACTTATTCTTTAGTTGAGGTATTAAGTCTTACAGATTGGTCCACGTTCTATAGTGCCTGGAATTATCCGTAACCAGCCATAGACTTCTTTAACGCACTAGTATTAATTATAATTCCTATAAATACCATAGAAGTATAGCGTAAAGCGGCGGTTGTTGTGTTATAGTTAAACGGGTCGGTTTCCGTAGTAGGTTCCATGGAGATTGTAGTAAGTAAGTAAGCGTAAGTCTTATTAGCTAGTTCTACACTTATAGAGGTTACTTCGTCTATAGTAAGAGTCCTAAATAATATAAGGTAGCAGCTATTAGGGTCTTCTAATTCTTCCTCGCTGTTGTCATTATTAGTGTTTTTATTAGTGTCTGTATTTAGTATAAAAGCTTTAAAAGTCTCATTATACTCATTATTGTCGTCTCCTTTATAGTAGATAGTGTATTGTCTAAAGCGTTCTTTAAAGTTACCATTACGGCCCTTATTATTGTTAAAACGTCTTTTATACTTATCTCTAGAACAGTTCCGCTCCTCCTCTGTATATTTCCATAAGCGGCAGCTCTCCTTTTAGCAAACATAGCACTTGGCCTTTAGAGATCTGACGGTGTTTTATCTATAGGAGCGGGTTCAGTCACGGTTATTATGGATGTTACGGCGGTATATGCAATCCGTAAAGTAGGTTCCTTAAAACAGTCTTATTAAGGCCTAGAAAGGGTGTTCCTTCTCCTATATAACTATAGAAGATTATAACTTGCTAATTAACTAGGAGAGGTCTTTATAAGGGTTAGAAATAGCAATATAGCATACTGGTACTCCTTGGTAAGCGGTAACTAGCTTATTTATAAGGAAGAGATCTATATAAAACTCTAGGTGTAATCCGTAGCGATGTTTTAAGAGCTTATTAAGAAGTAGTTAGAAACTCTAATAGATTTGCTTATTAGGGTTCTCATCAATAATTCCTTGGAAGTCAGTGGCGTTCCATTTAGTAAGGTTTCTCCAATAGTACTCTAGTCCTTCAAAGAAGTAACGCATGTGGTTATATACCTCAGTAAATAATCTAGTTAAAAGGCTGCTATTATAGTAGTAATCCTAAGCAAGTCCCTTTAGCATAGTTAAGAGTGCGGTTATATAGCCTTTAGGAGATAGACCAGCTCTCTTACAGATATTATAGAAGATAGTTAACTTAAAGTTAAAGCTATCACTCACTCCATTATACTTCTAGTCGTCTGTGTAGATCTTAGTAATAGTGGCTGCCTCTTTACTGTATATAGGCAGGTGTATAGCAGGGTCGGTATTAGCAGTACTAGGGTAAAAATACTAGGCAGAAGGGGGACCAGGTGGGGTAGGAGCGGTTACTAGAGGGAGGGTAGAGGCAGTTACTGCAAGCAATAATTACTGATTCTACGTCTATAGGAGTTAAGTAAGGAGAGTAAGTAGTTAATCTTAGGTAGAGGTAGGTGCAGCTTACTATTAGGTAGCGGTTGGTGCAGTTTACTAGGGTATAGATATAATAGCTAGTTGGGGTGTTATAGGGGTAGGTATTTACGTTCTAGGTGTTGTGGCTATAGCTATAGGCTGGATTGCAGGCGTTAGAGGTAGTAGAGGTAGTTAATAGCTTACAGGCGTTAGCACCATATGGGAAGGTAGTAGGCTATAGGGGGGGGTTATAGGAGCTAAAGAGGCTATAACTAATAGGGGTATAGCTTAATTTGATATTAGAGCTATTTATATTAAGTTAAGCCGTTCTCGTAGCGCCACTGTAATTATAGGGCTGACTGCCTTAAGAGCTTCTATAATTTCCTTATCTGTTCATTTATGAGGTTCTTCCTCTTAGAGGAGGTTAAATAGTGCTTCTAAGATTAAATATCTGCTATTATGCTTTCCCATATACACTCCTCTCTTAAGTAGATGAGTGCGTAACTTTACTCTTATATTAATTCATATGCGTCTAAAATCTTCGGTAGTAAAGCCTTCAAATTCCTCCTTAAATACTGTCCATAATGTGTAGTCTATAAAGTTCTCCTATATGTGTACATAGACCTTTATTGCTATATAGTCTCCTAGCTTATCTTTGGAAGCTGTAGCAGCAGTGATTCCATCACTATATTTTAATATCTTCTCATACCACTCTATTGTAGTTGTGGGTTGAGTATCCATAAGGTTTAAGTGGAGGTTTAAAGGTAAGGAGGTTCAAGGTTCAAGATTTAAGGTTTAGGGTGTTCTCTACAGCCTTAGGGCCTATAGAGTGTCCTTGGTCTGGGAGTTCAAGGGTTAAGGCTTAAACAGAGGTCGAGGTTGAGGTTAAGGTCGAGGGTTGAGGTCGAGGTCAAGGGTGAGGTCGAGGGTAAGGGTGTAGTTGAGGTTAAGGTTGAGGTCAAGGGTTAAGGTTGAGGTCGAGGGTGAGGTCAAGGGTAAGGGTGTAGTTGAGGTTAAGGTTTGTGTATACGTTCTCTACAGCCGTCAGACCTGTAAAGTGTTCTTAGCAAGGCTGCTATTCTCTCAGCGATCTGCTATATTAGCTGTAAGGCCAATACACGCTCTTAAGCTTAAGTAGAAGTCGTAGTCTTCTCCTTTAATAAAACAGACAAGAACTAGGCGATCGGTGAACTGTTTCCAGTACTACTCCTTAAGCGCTAGCTATTACGTATTTCCTGATCTGTACGTCTACTAATCAGTATCGGTATACATGCTTTAATCAACGGGCACGAATATCACTATATAATACGTATGCGTTGTTAATTGTTGGATAATTGATTGTCTAGAAGTAAGGGGTTGCTCCAAGGTCAGGTTAACTAGCCTCGCTTCGCGGTCTCGTGACCACGTCACATGACTAACATTCCGACAACTATATAATCTTAAAATTATAATTAAAAGGATGCACTAATAAATATCTACTATAAATCCTAAGCCTAAACTAGAGCCAGAACCTAGACTTATTTTACCTAAAATACTACGCTAGTATAAGAATCTAATATACATAGTGTTAGCGACTTAGTTAATTAAGGCACGAGCATAGCAAGAGGGTCGCGCAAGCCTATACGATTGGGTTGTCTATTAACGAGGATCCAAAGCTAGAAAAAAGGAAAGGAGAAGAGCAGTAGCGCCGCTTAACGTTTTATAAGATCCTCTAGTTACGTAACCGCAATCTACCGTTCTCTGCCGTATTCTACTAGTACCATAATATTACCTCCCCCTCTAAAAAAGCCTGCCCTTAGGCTTTTATATATATCCATATTACGCCTATAGGGTATTTTTATCTTTATTATACTAGTACTCTATTTACTTATTTAGGTACTTTAGCAGTCTAAGTTTATTAGGGTAATAGTTATAGAACTTTTAAAGCTTATAGGGACTACCTATAAAGTTCTATATAGGGTATTAAGTAGGGTCTAGGTTATATCCTTTCCAACTAATATAATACTTTAGCGTTCCCCTTATAAGTTTATAGGCTAATATTTCTTTAATTTCTTATTTATTATTGCTTTTAACTTAAATTAGTAAGGGCGGTTTATTTTTTTTATCTAGGCAATAGGTTATTTATAGCTTTTTATAGCTTATCTAATAAGAATTTAGGGTGGACCTTAATTAAATCTGGGAGCTTTACTTTATATAAGTTACCTATCTTTTTAAGGACCTTATACAGTCCTACTATTTAATAGTCTAGCTTATAGCTAGGCCGTTCTATCTTCTAGTTCTTTGTTATTACCTAAACTATATTACTATAAGGCTATTGCCTAGGTATACGGTAGGGAGTAGGCAAGCCGAGTATAAGTTATAGGAGAGTCAATGGAAGAGGACGATATGGTAAAGAGTAGGTATGGCAATACCCTAGTATAGAGACGAACCGATAAGGGAGGAAGGATCATAAGCCTAAGGAGCTTATAAGGAGATACCAAGGTCTAGCTAAAGGCTAGCCTTGGCAGCCCCTAAGAGCTCCTATATATGCACCCAAGTAAAGGATAAAAGATCCCTTACAATTACCTATAGTAAAGTCGGGCTCGCGCTTGTACTTATTTACCTACTATTTTATTAATTTTTAGGCCTTTTTTAGGTTTATATAGGCTACTTTTTAGGCTTCTTTTAAGCGTTTAGCGTAATATTAGGCTTCCTTATAAAATAGTTTTTTGTATATAGTCTAGGGTCCTTCTAGTCTTTCCTAGTTAAAGCTTATATAGGGTAAGTAGCTTATTTCTAGTTAAATAGGGGTAAACTTAATAGAGTTATAGGGTAGGGTTACTTAGGTATAGTTTATTAGGGGTAGTAGTTTAGCCTAGTTATTTTAAAAATAATTAATAAAAGGCCGGAGTCTCTAGTCTAAATATTAATTTATAATTGTCTAAACAAGGTTTCGTAATGCAGCTACACGCAATTACATAAGCTAAGCGAGCTTAGGAAATCTACCAAATTCTACCTATAGAATAGGAGAATTAATTAAGCATTAATTAAATTAGTTACCACCCTAATACTATTGTAATAGCGATACATATCACCGGAAGTAATACGGACACTAATTAGTAATTATAGATTAGGAGACGTATTATCTACAAAGAGAGACGAGCTTAATTAGTCCCTGCTATAGGCCTCTACCGATCTTATTTGCTAAGGAGCATTAGTTGACATATATTTAAAAAGTCAACCCCTATCTAATAGGCCCTTAACTCTTTATATATAGCCCTTAGGTGTTTAAGGAACCAACCCCTTTTAATAGGCCCTTGGTTTGCGTCTATTATATATATTTACCACCAGATTACTTGCCAAGGAGCATTAGTTAACATATACTTAAAAGGTTAACCCCTATCTAATAGGCCCTTAACTCTTTATATATAGTCTTTAGGTACTTAAAGAACCAACCCATATCTAATAGGCCCTTAGTTTACGTCCACTACGTATTTAAACTTAACAAAAGTTAAGCACTCGCGTCTATTACGCATTTATATTAATTCGCGTCTATTACGCGTTTAAAATCTAAAATTAAACTTAATAAGAGTTATAAGATAAGAATTAATATATTAGACATTAGGGCATAAGTTAAAGAAGGATGGTGTCACGGAACTCACTCGTTCTCACGTCTCTGCGCGTTTTTGACGTTCTTGACCCGTGCTCACGTTCGTCCCGAGACACTTACGCACGTTCCCCTACAACCCCTATTTATACCCGACCTGGCACCCGAAGATTCTTCTTCTTTATCCAATGTCTTTGTATCAACCACGCATAGTTACGTGTACGTAGCCTTCTCAATTACTACCTCGTTTAGTACATTGTATCCCGGTTCGTGCCTACTCCGTGACAGATGGAGGAGATAGAGCAAAGGGCTTAATATATAGTCTAAAAACATTAACAAAGAAGAAATTAGTAAATTTATATAGTATAAGATTATAGAATATAGATCTTATAATATAACAGACAATAACCTATAAGAGCTTTATTATAATAACTTCAGCACCTTTACACCAGAAGTCTTTAAAAATTGTAACTAGATAACTATTTATAGCCTTTGGCACTTCCTTTAAGTTTACAGAGTATAGGTTAAGAAGGATATACGTATTACAGTCCTATAGTTACTCTTTAACACCTTATAAAAAAAAGAACCTATAAAATAGACTAAGCTTAAGATTAGGGAACATATAGCAACTAGAGGGAAGTTTAATTTAGGACAAATTAACTACCTCCTTAAGAATAACTTTACCAGCACTAGTACTATTAAAACCCTAACCTTAATCTTACTAACTATAAACCTTACCCTACTTACAATACCACCTATAAAACCCATCCTACCTATAATACTACCTACTACTACACTCTAGCCTACCCCTATACCACTCCTATAATAGGAGTCTAATTATATTAACCTAACCCTATAACTAGAACCACCTAGAAAACAGAGTTAAAACTAGGGTTTTAGTAAGAAGTTAATAAACCTTATAAAGATATATATAGAAGACAATAAGTATAGCAGAAAAGATAACAATTTCAACTTTAAACTTACTATCTTCTATAACCTTTGCAGCAGAGCTAATATACCCTAAGAAGCTAAGGTTAAAGCCTACTCTATAATGCTATGCGGCCTAGCACTTAACCACTACTACACTAACCTTAAAAACGTTACCTTAACCCTTTTATTTAACTAAATCTGCAACGCTATACGCAACTACTTTAAGGGACCTAAGTATAGGTGTGGTATACTAGGGCAATAGAACTTAATAACCTTAGGGTCTATAATAAGCAAAGGCAAGAATACTGGAAAATCAACCCTAGATTGTCTGTAATTACTTATTAAAGAACTAAAATACCTCTAGTACAGCCTTAACCTAGACTTATATACTAACAAGTTCCTCTATAACAAACTTATTAATACTTACTAGGAGTTACTAGCTTATTAATATGCCTACTTTAAACCTTTTAATAGCCTAACTAGCTTAATTAATAACCTATAATCTTCCATTATAACTTTTAAAAAGTTAAATAACAAGAACCCCAAGCTTTCTTTACCAACCGCCATTACTATAAATAATACCCCTAACTACCATCTTAACTATACAACAGATTACCTAACTAATATACACTACCTGAGAAGCGCTGCTTTGTCTGCTATAAGGAAGGTTACTAGTTATCTAAATACTTAAAAGAAAAATATAATAAATTAAAGAAGAAGTTTAAAGATAGATTTAACTACTACTTTAATAGACACGCCAAGTAATATATTACTAAGTATAAGGGAATAGATTATAATAATAAACTTAACTTAAAATTTATTAATAAGGCAATGGAAGCCCTTATAATTAATATTAAGTTACTACTAGTATCTTTAGCTTAGGAACAGACTAAACTATTTTCTACCTTTTTTAGAATAATACAGTATAAAGGAGCCATTAATACTATAACTAACTTAGTAGACCAATCCTTTACCTATATAATTACCGGCACTAACCCAACTACTTACTATAATAACTTAGACCTATTTACCTATACTACTACTAGCTAATATACCTCTAATAAGTTTTATAGAGTAATAATTAATACTTGAGCTTTAAAGAGATTAATAGTAGGTTATAGATAATACCTTATATATAGGAAGACCTATAATACCGTTATTAATACCTTAAAGGCCGGCACTATTAACATCCAATTTAGTATTGGCTCTACCCCTTCTATTAGCTCTATTATAGTTAATATACCAGTTAGTAATATTAAGTTTCACATTATAAAGGCTAATATACCCTTCCTACTATGTCTCGCAGATATAGATATACTAAAGGTCTATTATAATAACCTTAAGAATGTCCTAGTTACCCCAATAAAATTAGTACCAGTAGTTTACTAATTTAGCCACCCCTTTCTACTATAGGAAGAGTTACTACAGTTATTTATAACCTACTTATCTAACTAAAACCCTTGCTACCTAACTACTACTAAACCCCGCCAACTCTATCGCTGCTTTAGACATCTATTGGCAGATAAGCTATATAAGGTATTAGAACGCTTTAGCTACAATAATATTAACAAGCAGGTTATTAACCACCTTACTAAGTACTATTCCCACTACTAGAAACATAGCAAATCCCTTAAATAGTTTAAGTTTATATTATAAGAAGACTAAGATTCTAATTTTAACTATTCTATTTTTATTAATATTATATATATTAATAAAAGCCCTATCCTTTATATAATTAACAAAGCTACTAGATTTTAAGCTGTAAGATAGCTATAGAACATCTCTATAAAGCATACTTAGAATATCCTATAACTATACTAAATTAACACCTATATTAGACTACCTAACTATATTACCTATAATGCTAGGAAGAACTTTATAAGTAAGGAGTTTTAACAGCATGCTATAGCAATGGCTATATTAACCAAGAGCGTCCTAGTAAAAGCTTACTAGTCTATTAAAATGGTAGAAAAAGCTTATCTAACCCTATACTAAGTATACTAGATAATTATAAAGGAGCTATAGGACTTAGGAATAACTAAAAAATTAGCTCTGCAAATAGCAGTAAAAGCCGCTAATAATACAGCTAGCCTAGACAGCTTGGTCCTAACACTACTTATCTTTAGTGCCTATCCTTAAATAGGCAAACTTAACATACTAGCACCCTCTATTATATAGTAAGCGGCAGCTATAAAGAAGGCAATAGAGGAGATTATAAGGATTAGGGTAAAGAAGTAAATTAATAACACACTAAACTAACAAAACGGTTTATCTATTACTATAATTTATAACCTTCCCCTTAACTTAGAGGTACTTATATAGCGTAAAGGCAATACTAGACAGAGCGGTAGATAAACTGGCCTATTTAAGCTACTTAAAATTAATAGAAAAATATATAAGATATAGCTCCCTAGCAGACCTACTAATTTTAGGACTATAGTAGTAAAGCTATACCTATAACCTAAACTAGAAAAACTTAATAAGGAACTAAAGGAAGAACTAACTAAGGAACTAACTAAGGAACTAACTAAGGAACTAACTAAGGAACTAACTAAGGAACTAGCAACTAGTGCACCCCCCTAAAAATTAAAATAGATATAATAATCGCTAATAAAGTCCTAGCAAAACATCGCAGATATATTAATATTTATTAATAATAGCCTAACAAAACCTAATACTATAGCCTCTAAGTATACCTTACTGTTATTTACAGAGTCCCAATATAAGGAGATAAATAGTTTACTTAAGAAAGGCGTCTTTAAGTTTATTAATATAGTAAATATCCTAAAAAGAGTTAGAATCTTTAACTCCTAATTTATTAATAAGATTAAGAACGCTAAAACAGATAAGGCCTTTAAGAAGTCTAGACTAGTTATATAAGCCTATAATAATTATAGTAAGGATCTGGTCTTAATATAATTACTAACTATTTAATATATTAGCCAGAGAATTATTCTAGTACTTATAGCAACCCTATAGGGAAATAAAAGAAAACTAGCTTCTTTATACCTACGCGATATCTTATAAGCTTATATATAGTTTAGCACCCACCTAAATAGAGACTTCTTTATATACTTGCTACTAGAACTTAAACTAAAGAACGGATTAATTCTAAAAGTTATTAAACCACTATATGGTATCCTAGAAGCTGGTAACCATTAGTTTAATATATACTACTATTACTACCTTAATAAGCTATAGATAAACCAGTTAATATATAACCCCTACTTATTATATACAAACAGCAACGGCTTTAGAATTATAGGATTACAGACTAATAATATACTATTCTTTGCTAATAAAACCTTTATAAAGGCTAAAGAAGCTAAACTTTAGAAGGTAAAGTTCCTAATAAAAGAGAGAGAGAAGCTTATACTAAATACTCTAATTAAGTTTAATAGAGGCTATATTAAGTAAGAAAAAGATTTAATAACCCTTACCTAAAAACGTTAATGCTAGAACCTAAAGTTAGTTACTATAAAGGCTATAGACCTAACTAGCTCCAGAGGGGAAGTCTATAAGGTAGTTACACTAAAGGACTAATATATTGCTTAGAGAGTAAGAGGAGCCTATATTGCTATAGTCTGCTAACCAGAAGCTGCTTTTAATCTCTTATTTATAGTATAAGTTATTAATCTAAAGAAGGAGCACGCAAAGTAGCTTAATAAGTGGCTACAGCGGTAGATTAATAACCCCTTAAGAGGGCTCTGTTTTATATAACTTAATACTAGTAAAGACTCCCTTAAATTAATAATCTTTATAAACTCATTTTTTGCAAATAACCAAAACCTCTTATCCTAAATCAGCTTTATTATTACACTTACAGATAAAAATAATAAGGCTAATATCCTCTACTAGTTATCTATTAAATGCAAGCGGGTTGCATAAAGCATTTTAGCATCTAAACTATATAGAATGGCCCATGGATTTAACACCAGAGCTATAATTAAAGCAACTATTAAGAAGATCCTATAACTTAAACAACTACCGCTTATCCTTTATACTAATTTAAAATCTCTATATAATTGCTTAGTTAAACTTAAAACAATATAAGAGAAACAACTTATGGTTAACCTAATATGTCTATAATAATTATATAAAAGAAGAGAGATAGTAGAGATTAAATAGATTAACAGAGGCAGTAATTCTATAGATGCTATAATAATAATAATTATTATTATTCATTGCTTAACGTCCGATTTGGATCCCCATTGGGCCTATGCGGACTACTCCTTATATATATGTGGGGAGAAAACTCTACTTAAGAAAACCCCGTGATCCATCTCCCCGCCTTTTGGGACTCGCCTACTTAGCGCCTGCGAGTCGCCTGTGGTGCTCTTCTACCTTACTTTTTGACCTCCTTAGGAACCACTGCTGCCGTAACAAGCCTACGGACACGCTATAGATGCTATAATAAAATTAAAGCCTTGCCAGGCGTTAAAGGACCTAATTAATATAAATATAATTAAGCTATAGGTTACTAAGTAGGTAGAGAGAGAAGAAAATGTAAAGATGCAAGGACAGCCGCCAAGGCGCTAGTGGTAAACGAGCCAATGGCGATTTTCCATGCCTGGCATAAAAAATTATAATTAGTTACTTTAACAACATAGCAGAATTTAGCAGAACTTAATGGAATCTGGAAGAATTTGGCAGAATTTGGCAGGTAGCGCGCTTAAGCACCGTCCCAAAACTAAATGCCCCCAGTGTCTGAACAAGGTTTCGCAATGCAGCTGCACGCGATCACGTAAGCTAAGCGAGCTTAGGAATTCCACCAAATTCCACCTATAGAATAGGAGAATCAATTAAGCATTAATTAAATCAGTTACCACCCCAATACTATTGCAATAGCGATACGTATTACCGGAAGTAATACGGACAATAATTTTTGCCTAGCTATTTATTTAGAGATAGTATGCCATAAAGAGCTTTATCCTAATACCTAAACTTTAGGTAAACTTGTTCTAGAAAGCTAATATAAACTATAGCCTATAATTGGATATAATAGTATTTAGTGGTCTGTAAATTTGGTAGATATAGTAGATATATAGTTAGGCCGCCTCTTTAGTATTAATATTCTTATAATAAGGAATTAAGAACAGGCGCTTACTAAAACAGTTAACTATAACTATAGCCATATTATATCCGTTACGGTCTATAGGTAGCTTATAGAAATTTATAGAGATATACTATTAGGGGCGCTCTAGTATTAGGAGTGGTTTTAATAGTCCTAAAGTTTTATTTTATGGAATTATAAACTTATAGCAGTTATTATAGTTTTATACGTAGTAATTAATATCTATAACTATTCTAGGCTAGTAGTAATGGTCGCTAATAATCTTACAGGTCTTATTTTTTCTAGGGTAAGCTATAGAGACCTAAGTATACGCTTCCGCAATAAGCTAAGTCCGTAAGTTCTATTTCTTAGCTATTACTAGCCGTTTCTTATACTTTAATAGTCCGTTTTTAAGGGACTATAGGCTAGTAATGCCCTTTACCTTTTTACGGTACTCTTATAATAAAGGGGCCTTATAATTTACTTATAGTAGCTTATTAATAAGGTTAAGTTCTATAGTATTAATAGGGCATATTTCGGCCTTTATGGGGTCTGTATTTAGTTCTACCTATATTTAGGGGTTAAGGTACTCTAGTTATAGTAGCGTCTAAGTTTATAATATAATCTTTACAGCTATTTGGTTATCTAGGTCTTGCTTACGCCTTATAAGGGTATCTATATAGTTAGTTGCGCCTAGCTTATATATAATTAGAAAGTTAAACTGGGATAAAATATCCGCCTAGCGTGTCTACTAGGCCGTAAGGGCTTTAGTTATTATAAAGTATTCTAAGGCCTTAAAATCTAAAACTACCTAAATAGGTTTAGAAGTCCCCTCTAGCTATACACGCTAGTACTAAAGGCTAAAAATAATAGCCAGCATCTCTTTGTTATAGATATAGTAATTTAGCTTAGCATCTATTATAGTCTTTAAATAGTATATAATAGGGTACTATTCTCTATTTAGCTGTTTCTAGGAATAGATAGTAGCTATTATACTATTTAAAGCATCCGTTTCTAATATTAAGGGCTATTTTAGGTGGAAATAGGGCAGTAATAGAGTAGAGACTAGCCGCTTTTTAAGTTTGTTAAAGGCCTTTTTATATATAGTATTAAAATAGAAAGGTTGGTTCTTTCTAGTAAGGTGGTTAAAAGGCTAAGTAATCTTGCCGTAGTCTTTAATAAAGCATTAGTAGAAGTTATAAAAACCTAGGAATAACTATATCCCCTTTACGTTTTTAGGGGTTCCTATTAGTTAATTGCGGCTATTTTTTCTAGGTTTACCTTAATTCTATCTATACTAATTGTTCGTACTAACTTAATAGCACGAGTGAGTCGTATCCACGGGCACGAAATACATGTAGTATCGTATGCTTGTTTGGATGGTGACTGTCGATTGTATGAAGCAGACTACGTGGTCTATATACTAATG
>Ga0307507_10003079_pt1 | contig 33284 bp, 6 predicted proteins | sample 7_EM_MG_FD_207223 | JGI IMG/M metagenome (GOLD analysis project Ga0307507, IMG submission 207223) | Populus trichocarpa ectomycorrhiza microbial communities from riparian zone in the Pacific Northwest, United States - 7_EM | ecosystem: Host-associated > Plants > Roots > Unclassified | place...
TATTATTCATTGCTTAACGTCCGATTCGGATCCCTGTTAGGCCCACGCGGACTACTCCTTATATACATGTGGGGAGAAAACTCTATTTGAGAAAACCCCGTGATCCGTCTCCCCGCCTTTTGGGGCTTAATAATATATTAAGTAAATATCTAAAATTGGATAGAGGTGGATAATAGGAAAGTAAGGCCTTAAGGAAAAGGATTAAGCTTAATAAGTAAAGTGTCTTTACTTTACCTTCTAATACCCTTCTAGTATATAGCCGCAATCTTACTAATATAACTTTATTATAATAGCGCAATTTAGAAGAAAGGAAATACGCATATATACCATTTAGCTATCACTTCCTTATAAGAAAAACCAATTACATAGCTAGGAAAGGCAATTAAGACATTAATTAAAGACGTATATAGGTTAAATTATACCTAAAAAATACTACGGTATTAAAAAAATAACGTTATAGACGTTTTTAACAATCGCATTATAGCTATAAGATGCTATTACAAAAGGTCTCTTCTATTTGCTAGGTAGTAGAGCTACGCTAAATATATAGTATAGCACTACTAGATTTGGAAATAGATATACCAAATCTTAAGAGACAAGTCTTTTTAATTAACTAATTAATTACCTAACTGTATATAATAGCCTAAGAGCAAATATAGAAGTAATGCATTAGTAATATAGGGAATTAATAATTATTTATTGCTTAACGTCCGATTTGGATCCCTATTGGGCCCACGCGGACTACTCCTTATTTACATATAGGGAGAAAACTCTATTTAAGAAAACCCCGTGATCCATCTCCCCGCCTTTTAGGACTCGCCTATTTAGCGCCTACAAGTCACCTGTGGTGCTCTACTACCTTACTTTTTAACCTCCTTAGGAACCACTGCTGCCGTAACAAGCCTATGGACGCGCTAGTATCACAAAATTAACTTTACTACTATAGAGTCACTAGGGGGCGCCTAACACTCGCCCCTTTGCCTTCTATTACCATTTCCTTTACAACCCAGAACTGGTCTAGTACATTTTAGCTAATAAGCCACTGGGTAACCGCCTTAAGACCTTTTTTTATTAAAAGCAGTATATTATAGTTCTCTATGCCAGCTACTAAGAGCATTGCTTCTTAATTAGTGCGTAAGGGGCATAATAGTATTACGTGTTTTAGTGTCTATCTTAGCCAGCCACACTTACACCTTAGGCTACCTACTAGGACACCCACCCAGTAGAGCCAATCTTTTAGTCCTATTATTCCTATTCTTAAGAGTATTGCTATTATATTTTCTGCCTTTATTAGGCCTTCTCAGAGCCCTTAGGTATTTACCCCCCATAGCGTTAACTATGCTACAGCTTAGGTTCCTCTTGCCTAAGACAGCCTCTATATCTTTAACTCCTATACACCTCTCCAGTATTAGTCCAACCAGTATTATATTATAGTGGGTAGTTTCCTAGTACTCTTTTATGCTCTACTTTAGCTCCTTTCTCTCTCTTACTATTATCTTTATTAGTCTCTTACACGTCTCCCTTCCTCCTCTATATAGGCCTAGGCCCTAACACAGCACCATTCTTATTCTGCTTTTTCTATCTATTTCTCTAGCATATCTTCCCTACTTTAGGGTTATTAGTTTATTTTTCTATAGGGCACCTTAGGGTCCCTCTATAGTTTATTTAGGCGTGTCTTAATATACTTTATAACCTTAAAGTTGCGCTCCTTCTGCACCCTTTGCATTGCAGCGGCTTTAATATATAATTATAGGGGGGGGATATTAGCTTCCTTCTTAAGTAGTGCTGTGGCCGTTCGCTTATACCCACCTATTATACTCCAGAGGTAGGCTGTTTAGACCTTTTAAAGTGGTTTAAGAAGTAATTTAGGGGGACCTTTCTTAGATTCTCCCATGGCCTAAACACTAGATCTATATATCATGGTTAGCTAGACAACTGCTATATATAGTAGGCGTGACCTCTAGAAGTATAGACCCCATATAGAATTAACAATCCTGGACATTATAATGTACTATGCTTGGCCCTTATAGGCCGCTTATAGCGTATATACGCTCCACTAGAGCTTACTGTCTACCCATATACCTAATACCCTTAGGCCTTAAACTGGTTGGCCCCCAAAGCCTTAGATATAGATTATATGCTAGAGATCTGTAGATTAGTTGCATTTTCTTATAAAGTGGATTAGCTAGTATTTCTCTGGTAAGAATTAGACTCTATATTATCTTGCCTATTTTATATAGGTGTTATAGGCTTTCTCTAGTGTTCTACAGTTCTCTGCGGCTATAGGCCCATATATAATTAGGTTTATGTCATTAATAAAGCCTATCCCCTATATCGCCCCTTCCTTAAAGGAATTAAGTAGGTTGCTTATAAAGAAAAGGAAGAGTATAGGCAAGAGGGGTAATCCTTATAGTATTCCTGTTGTAACTGCAATAGGGGGGCTCTGGTATCTGCTAAAACCCAATAATGTTTCTTTCTAGCCTATAAACCCTTAAATAAATTATATAATCTATTCTGGGAAGCCCTTTGCCTTAAGGATATATAGGAGGCGCTTATGGGGTATATTATTATAGACACCACTAATATCTAGGCTAAGCATTAATACTACAAAGTCCCTTCGCATCACCTATGCAGATTTAATGGTGGCGGCGAGTAATATAAGTGCTAATAGTATTAAGCGGTTCTTTCTTGCCCCTATTTAACTTTGTGGTAATAGGGCGTGTTCCTCAGCTATGTCTGCTATATGGACCGCTACTACCCTTTCTAAGATCTTATTAAGGGTGTTTTCTAAGGCAATAGGGCGGTAGCTTCCTGGGATTAAGTAATCTACTTTACCTTCTTTTTATAAGACAACCGTCATTATAGATCTTTTAAGTTATGAGTAGTAGCCTATAGCAAAGCATACTCTAGCTATATCTGCAAGCTAAGGTGCTATAAGTGGTCCACAGGTCTTTAAGGCCTTATTTAGTATCCTATCTGGACCTAGTACTATATTATTTAAAAGGCGGCTAATAGTTCTAGCTATTTCCTCTGTTATTATATTACTATTAACCCATAGGCGAGTTACTAGTATTTTACCTATAATATTACTAAGGTCTACTAGAGCTAGTTAGGGGAAGAACCTTTCTATAAGGATCTTTGCCTTCTTATTATTGTTATTAGTAGCCTATAACTCCCCTACTCTTTATAGGGGTGGTAGGTATAGATCTTCTACTAAGCGCCCTACCTTTTTCTTTACCTATTTTGCTATAGCCCAAAGGCCCTTATTATAGGGGAGGCTCGGGTTAAAAGTATGCTTATTTATAAACCATCTCCAGTTATTCCTTCTTTTTTTAGGGTATTCTTTAACTAGTTTCTTATATCTTTATATTATCTCTTATCTTTAGGATTATAGCTGCTTGTATATTTCCTTCTTACTTATTATTAGCTAGTAATAAAAACCGCGTATTATACAGACTATGTGTGTCGTGTATAGGGGCCCAGTTTTAAGAGTGGGCAGTGCTCTTTTAGCCTATTTTTAATTACTGCCTTGATCCTTTCTAGTCTTTAGTTAATTTCCTTAGGGGTAGCTAATAAGCCTTACTTGTTTGGTACTAGGTGGATTTCTTCTAGGTCTTAAAGTTATTGTTTAACTATATTAAGGAAACTGTCTGTCTTAAGCTTCCTTATTGCATATCTTTTACTATTTAGTTATGTCTTAATATCCAGGTCTAGTTATATTTAGATAGGGATATAGTCTAAGGCAAGTGCCCATTTTACTTTAGGGTTACACCTTTTAAGTCTCTGGTATAGGCCTTTGTCTATAAATATAAGATTAATTATACTTCTAGCGGTGCTTTATTGCTATTATAAGGGCGCGAAGAGGCTTCAGGGAAGATTCGAAGGAATAATATAAATTCTATCTAAATCTAAGGGTATATAGCTCTTGAAGAGAACAAGACGTTGCGTAAAGAAGAGAAAGGAATATAGGAAACTTATAACTAAATATTTAGGGTCTTGGCAGCAGACGCGTGGGCATAAGCCCACGTGGATTTTAACAAGTTTTAACCAAATTCCATTACATTGGTGGAATTTGGTGGAATTTAATCGAGTTAGCGGAACTTAGTGGAAAATGGTAGATTATAGCGGATAATTGTGGACAGTTGCAGACAGTTATAAATAGTTTATAAACAGTTTTATACAGTTATCTGTTGAGTGTTTTACCGAGACATTCCTACTGTAACTGGGCTAGTCCTATTATAGTACCCCCCCTTTTTGGCCGAAGGTCTAAAACAATTCAATTTAGTTAAGAATTTATAACTTATTGCGTTATAAGCGTCGTAACATATTTTAAGTTCTTTTTAATTTTGAGTTTCCTGCTATTGTGTTTTGTGTCTTTATGTTAGGTAGCAGTTGTTTACCTTTATATTATATCCATCTAGCCGGAGTAGGCCGTAAAGGATGGTCCTTATAGAACTCTTTTACTAAGGTAGGCGCGTCGGCCTTAATCTAGTTATAGGTTTCCTAGGTTTGTATTTTATATCCTTTCCACTTAATAAGAAGTTTAAATTGTTTAAATTATGGTTTCTATTATATATTGTTAATTAAGTTAATAAAGTAAGAACTGTTACCATTATTAATAATTACAGGAGGTGGTAGCGGCACTTCGCGAGTTATAGGATTATCTTTTAAAGGTTGCAATAAGCTTACGTAAAACATTAGGTGTATTTTTATCTTAGTTGGCAGTTTAAGCTTATAGGCGTACGGGCTCAGTTTTTTCTTAATTTGGTATAGGCCTATAAACTTCCAATTGAGTTTCTTTAAGGGCTGTTAAGTCTTTAGGTTTTGTGTATTTAGGTAGGCTATATTATTTTCCTTAAAGTCCTATGCGGGAGCTTATCCTTTATTCGCATGCTATTCCTATAACATTTAAGCATATGTTAATTCACTTTGTAATAGTTTCGTTAACTGCTTTATTTAATTGGCGAAGTTGTGCGCGTTGATTAACTAAATCCGTTTAATCGTAGGTCCTATTGTGTTGATTTTAGGTTGTGGTTTAAATCCAAGTTAAGGGTCTTGTCTGTAGGTTGCGTAGAACGGCGTTACGCCTATTAATACGTTTATTATATTATTCACAGTAAACTTAGCTAAAGGCAGCCATTTTTCCCAGTTGTCTTGCAGGTAGGAGTAGTATATTTATAAGTATTGTTCTATAATCACGTTCGCGATTTTGGTTTAGCTATCTATCTCTAAATAAAATACAGTTAAGAGTTGTGTTTAAATACTTAATTGTTTATATAAAGCTTACCAGAAGTCTGAAATGAACTGGCTTCCGCGGTTAGATACTATTATGTTAGGAAGTCCGTGTAGCTTAAAGATATGCTTAATAAAACATTTGGCTACTGATATCGCATTAATTAAGTCCATAGGAATTATATGTCGCATTTTTATAAGGCGGTTAATAACTATTATAATATTCATAAACCCATTACTGTTAGGCAAGTCGACTATAAAGTTAATTAAGATGTTGCGCCATCTTTGCATTGGAATTGGTAGCGGTTAAAGTACTCCTTGCTTCTTTATATAAGAGGTCTTTCCATGTATGCACATCCTGCATGCTTAAACGTATTTTTATATATAGTCGTGCATTATAGGCCAGTAGTATACTTGTTAAACAATTTTATAAGTTTTTGCACGGCTAGGGTGCCCTGCTATAGGGGAGTTGTATATGAATTTAAGTATTTTAAATTGTAAGGGGTTGGAATTTGGAACTACTATCTTCTATTAGTAGTATAATCGGTTGTTTTAAATTTCGCATTTAGCAAGTGTAATATCCTTATACTGTCGTTTTCCTGTTCAAATTGCTTTTATTATATCTATTATCCATACATTGTTCTTGTATTTGTATTCTATTAGCTTGTTAATTTCCATTTCCTATTTATTAACTTCTAATTTATTTCTATTGAGTTCTATATCTAGGAACATAGGATGTAGTTTTTTAAAATATTTGGGAGGTAATAAGATCTATAATTAATTTGTAATCCGTTTATCTATAGCGTTTATAGGTAGGTCCTATAATTGTTATATTAATACGTTAGGCTTCTGATTAAGTTTACCCGGTTAGTATATAATTTTAAAGTTAAATTGTAAGAGGTATTTAGCCTAACGAATTTAGCGCTGTGTTAATTACTTTATAGTTATAAAGTACTGCAGGTTCTTGTGGTCCGTTAATATATATATTAGAAACAATAATCTTTTAAGCTTAGAATGCCATTGTTTAAAACATCTAATAATTGTAAGTAGTTCCTTATTGTATATCTTATAGTTTAATTTAGTAGGGGCGAGTTTCTAGAAGAGAAAGGCTACTAGATATAGCTTACTATCCTTATTATATTATAACAACACTCCCCCTAGCGCATAATTAGACGAGTCTGTTTTAACGATGCATTTAAGGTTAGGGTTAAAGTAGGCAAGAATTAGAGTAGTTGTAAAACGATACTTTAGGTTGTTAAAAGCTTATTTATATTTAGTAGTTTATTTAAATTTTATATTCTTTCTTATTAGGTTTATTAACGGCTAAGTAGTTTCTAAGAAGTAGTTAATAAATTGTTAATAGAAATTTGCGAATCCTAGAAATCCTTAAATATCTTATATATTGTTAGGGCTTTCCCAGTTTATAATTGCGGCGACTTTCTTAGGGTCCATTTTAATTCTGTTATAGGATATTATTAAGCCTAAGTACGTAACCTTGGACGCGTGGAACTTATATTTCTTAATGTTGCATTATAGGCCCGTATCTTGTAGGCGTTTAAGGACCATTCTAATGTATTTCTAATGTTTAGAAAGCGAGGACGAGTAGATTAAGATATTGTTGATATATATAGTAACAAATACATTAAGGAATTTATGAAGTGTATTATTAATATATTGCTAAAACGTACTAGGACTGTTTTTTATACTAAACGGCATTACTAGGTATTTAAAGAGTCTCTATTGTGTATAAAAAGCTGTATACTTCTTATCTCCTTCTTATATACGGATTTTATTAAAGGCTGTAACTATATTAAGCTTTATAAAGTACCGTGCCTTTGCTAAACAGTTAAGCGTCTCTTAAATTAGGGGAATTGGATATTGGTTTTAAATTATAATTATATTTAGAGCTTAATAATTAATATAAGCCTCCTCCTAGCTTTTTAATAAATAGTATAGGTAAGGTAAATGGAGATTAACTAGGGCGAATAAATCCTTTTTCCAGATGCTTATTAAGGTATTATTACATTATAAGCAGTTCTTCCTGTGATATACCGTATAGCGGACTAAACTTTGGTGTTATGCCTGGCTTAAGTTCTATCTTAAAATCGTACTTATCTTGGTGCGGGGCTAGTTGGTTTACAAATTGTCTTTTAAACTTATTAATTAGGTTATGGTACTCTTTAGGTATAAAAGGTTAAGGATTAATATACTGTTTCGGTTCTAGTGCTTTCTTAATATCTTCCATAGTTATAGCAAAGATTTTGTAATCTCGTCTTTTTGCTAACGAAATAAAGGGTGCGGCTTGTATTATCTAAATTTTAAGAGGTTTTAATAAAACATCTTTGCATTCTTTATTATAATTAGCAGTTATAGATTTATTGTATTGGCTTAAGGTTTGTAGTAAGGGTAATTTATATTGTGTTAAATTTAAATAGTTATATATATGTTTGTAGGGCAAATGGTTTTTTAAGTAATAACTTTAGTAGTAAGTTGTATAGAACTTTAGTGTTTCTTTAACCCAGCTAATTAAAGGGTTGTGTTATTTTAGCTATCTATGTCTAAGTATAACTTTGTATTACTTTAAGGGTGTTATAAACAGGGAGATAAGTTTAAGGTGTTTGTCTATCCGCATTTTTACTAGGGCGTAGTGCGTTATTTCGCTATGTATTAAGGGTTTGCTATTAAAGCCTTATAGGCCTTAGGGCTTATTGAGTTTCTTTAAATTTAGGCGTTAAGTTTTTGTATAGTTTATGTTAATAAAGCCTATACTGGTGGCTTTGCTATCTATAAGGATTCGTACTTCCTTCTATTTTCTAAGTATTTAAATTTCGCCGAGTATATTGAGGGAGTTGTGTTATATATCAGCGCTAGAAGAGCCTAGACACTTATGCTCTTCTACCTTTTATCCTAAGGCGTGACTTAGCCTTAGTGTCACGGAGTGAGTACAAGTGGTAATAATATATAGCGAAGTAGATATTATTAAGCTATGTACATAAACTGTGTAATAAAGTCAAGACGTTGCGTAAGGAGAGAAGGTAAGGAAACGGGAAGAAAGGGTATATATTGCTAGTTTGGTTGCTTGGTTGACACGTATACGGAGTAGAATAGGATTTGAGTAGCGGTCCTAGCAGAACTTGGCAGGATTTGGTGGACTTGGCAGAATATAGCAAAATGTGGCAGATTGCTGTTGGATTGCCGTAGATTACCGTTAGATTGCTATCTCATAGTTAGTCTCTTCTTGCTGCGTAGGTAGAAACAGGTGGACGTATATAAGGTGTTATGGAGGAGTTCTGTAATAGTACCCCCCCTTTAAACTCGAGCTTCTGCGAGATGGGGCTGAGGTAGTTTTGGGTGGAGTTTATAAAAGTCTTCTGCAGCTTGTGTAAGTCCTATAGAGTTAACGGGTTCCTATAAGGGCTTAGTAAAGCCTCTCTATTTTGTAAGATATATATATTTGCGTTTCCGTTTGTTGTACTTAATATCGTTAACTCTTTTAATGAGGTATTTATCCTTACTATCCACTTTAACTGGTGGGGGAGGGTCTTGGATCTGTTTAGGTAGGGCGTTTGATATAGGGGCGGCAGGGTAAAGAACTGATGTATGGAATACAGGGTGGATTTTAACCGTATTAGGGAGCTTCAGTTGGTAGGTATAAGGAGAGACAACTTTTTTAACCTTATAAGGGCTGGCGTTCTTCTAGTTAAGTTTCTTAGTAGGTCGTTTTGTGTTTAGATTTCTTATGTCTAGCCAGACAAAGTCACTAATTTGGTAAGCTAGTGCTGGGGTTCGGTTCTTATTTGCTGCGGCTTTATAGACAGACTAGGCCCATGTTATTTTATTAATAAGGAACTCTTGTAGTTCTTCTATCTTCTTTACGAATTTGTTTGCTTCTGCAACTTATAAGGCCTAATGAGCTGGGCGAGGAATATTACTAAAGGGTTTAAAACCCATTCGTGGGTACTGGCCGTAATTAGCCAGGAATGGGGAGACCTTTGTGGTTTCTAAGACGGAGTTATTTGCAGTAAACTTGGTAAATGCAAGCCAGTCCATTTAGTCGTCCTGTAAATATAACGTGTATATCCGAATATACTGTTCTATTATAGCATTTGCACGTTCTGTTTGACTGTCCATTTCTAGGTAATATGCTGTAGATAATAGCGCTTTAATGTGGAGTTAGGTAGTTAGTTCTTCCTAAAACGCTAAGATAAACTAGCGGCCTCTATTGGAGACGATTGTTTTAGGAAGTCTGTGGAGTTTTTATATATAATCCAGGAATAGTTAGGCGATGGTAGGTGTTGATATATTAGGGCAGGCGATTAAGTGTTTTATTTTGGATAGTTAGTCTATAACTACTATAATGTTCGCACAGCCTTTACTTATGGGGAGATCAATAATGAAGTTAATTAAGATATCCTTCTATCTTTAGTCTGGAATAGGCAGTGGCTTTAGAAAGCTGTTATACTTCTTATATAAGGCTTTAGCTTGTCGGCAGGTGTAATAGCTAGAGACGTACCTTCGTGTTATATTGTGCATGTTTGGCCAGTAGTACTCCTATTAGAGCAGCTCTAGGGTTTTTTCTTGGCCTAGGTGGCCGGCTACTAGTAGATTGTGTACGTGTTTAAGGAGCTTGAGCTTAAGTTCGTTGTGGTTAGGTATAACTAGGCGGTTCTAGTAGTATAAGCGTTCTCTGTAAGCTTTACATTTACTTAGAGAGATCTTTTTGGAGCGTCTAACGCCATCTTAAATTAACTTAAGTGTCTCTTGGATAAACTTGTTATTTGGGTATTTGTTGACTATAATCTACTTAATTAATCGATCAGTTATTTTAAGGATGTGTACTATAAGGTCTTTAGCTAGGGGATTAAATAATTTGGGGCAAAGTAGCGTTTGATTATAGTAGGCGCGCGCTTCTTCCTGTGCTGTTATGTCTTGTAAACGTTAAGTTAGGGCATTAGGTTTTTAACCTTAAACGCCTAGGCGGTATATAATTAAGAATTGGAAATAAGATAGATATTTTAACTAGCGGGCTTAACGATAACTTAGCTGTTTTATAGTTATAAAGTACTGTAGATTTTTATAGTTGCTAAGAACCTTAATTGGAAATCTAGCGCCTTTTAGTTTGGGTTGCTATTATTTAAAATATCTAATAATGGCTAATAATTCCTTATTGTAGATCTTGTAGTTATATTTAGCTAGACTTAATCGTTTTAAAAAGTATACTACTGGATATAGTACTCCTTTCTTGTTATACTAAGACAGAATGCCTTTAGTGACGTAATTAGATGAATTAGCTTCTATAATACTCTTTTGGTTTGGGTTAAAGTGTTAAAGTATAGGTGTAGTAGTGAATATAACTTTTAGATAGGTAAAGGCCTTCTTATATTCCTTATTAAAGATAAAGGCTTTGTCCTTTTATGTTAGAGCTATAAGAGGTAAAACTAGGGTAAAGAAGTTATTAATAAACCATTAGTAGAAATTAGCAAATCCTATAAAGGCTCTTATATCCTTAACGTTCTTAGGTTCTTGCCAGTTTATAATTACTTTGATCTTCTTTGGGTCTATTTATATACCGTCTATAGAGATAATAAGTCCGAAGTATAGAACTTCCGTTTTATAGAACTCGTATTTATCTATATCTAATTATAGTCTAGCTCTACGTAGGGCTTTTAGGATAAGGTTAATGTATTTCTTATATTTAGCTAGGTTATTGCTATATACCAGAATGTTGTTAATATAAGTAGTACAGAAAACGTCCAGGTAAGGTCGTAAGGTATTATTTATAAAGTATTGGAATGAACTTGGGGTATTTATAAGACTAAATAGCGTTACTAAGTATTTAAATAGTCTATATCTAGTACGGAATGCGGTAAGCTATTTATCTCCTTTTGCAATATGGAGGCGGTTAAATGCGTAGATAAGGTTAAGTTTTGTATAGTAGTAAGCCTTACTTAATTGGTTTAGTGTCTCTTAAATTAATAGGAGCGGGTACTAATTTTTAATGGTAATAGCGTTAAGAGCTTAATAGTCTATATAGAAGTATAGACCGCCGCCAGGTTTCTTAATAAAGATTATAGGTGCAGCTATAGGCAAAGAGCTTACTCTGATAAATCCTTTACTTAGGTATTTGTCCAAGTACTTCTATAGCACTTAGAGTTCGTTTTGGGACATTCTATATAAGGGTCTAAATCCTGGCTGTTTTCCTTCTTTAAGTACGATCTTATAGTTATATAGTTAGTGTTCTGCTAGTTTATTAGCTTTCTTTCGTGAAAATACTTCTAGGTTGTTATAGTGGCATACTAGTACTTTTGTGGTAGGGTTGGTGTGTTTCTTTAGTGCTAAGGCTTTTTTAATATCGGCTATTGTAATAGCGAAGATTGTATATTCAGGTTTCTTGGTGAGTTGTACTAATAGGGTAGCTCCAATTATGTGGATATTTAAGGTGTTAAGCGAACTTAGATTGTTCTTAGTTTCTTATATAGTTTCTTATTTAGGTTTAAGTTTAGTGTTAGGTATAGAGTTAGTGTTAGATTTAGGTTTAGGTTCTTTAAGTATCCTTTTTATAGTAAAGTACTAGTTCTTTTAGTACTTTCGTATATTAAGCTTAAGCTTCTGCTTGGTTTAGGGTGTAGTAGTTGGAGTTAGTTTATATAGTTATATGTTATTTCCGGGTTCTTAGTGGATGTCGGTAGAAATCTTAAACTGGTGGATCTTGGTGGATTTTCTAGATTTTAGTTTAGGGTCTAAGTAGTAGGTTATAAGATACTTCTGCTTATAATAGGAGGCGGTAAATAGAAGCTTAAGGTTGTCCTAATTAATGGTTACCTTATATAGCTTTATCTAGGGTTGTTTAAGGATTACTAAGTAACCTAGGGTGGTAATGAAAAGCCTAATTAGTTCTTTATAGTTTAGGTATTAGAGTCTTAGGAATACTATATAGGTAATACGGCCTAAGATAGTATGTTTGCCATCAAATCCAAATACATCAATATGCTAGTTAAGGGGGGTTAAAGTAAAACTATTATTTTATATAAAGATCTTGTTAATAAATCCTGTGCCACTGGCTCCTATATTAATTAGGACTTAAGCATTAACCTATTAATTATTCTACCGAAGACAACAGTTGACGGTTATGCTGCAATCTTAAGAGTTAGAGTTTATAATATCTAAAGCATTTAACGAGATTCTGAGGCAGCGCCGTTCTAGAGAGCGACTTAGCTCCAGGACCTTCCTTTTAGAGGCGATTGGGGTGGAGTTCTTATAGTATATTGGTTGTAGCTTCGTCCTTATAAGTGGTGCTTATTAAATGCGGGGCTGGAACTAGGTGGAGATTGGGGACAGTAACTAGAGAATTAATGCGGTAAATAGCTGCTAGTGTTGGCCGTTTATAATTCGCGTTGGGGTAGGGGGACGGAGTAGTGGTTAGAGAGGTAGGAGCTACTTCCATACTTAAAATAGAGGCCTAGCTTAGTGCGTTGTTCTTATTTAAAGGACCCTAGTAGGGCGTATCCTAGGGTTCTAGTATTGATATCTATGGCGTCAGGGTGCTTAGGCTAAGACAATAGCTTAGTAGATATTCGCGGGGTTGTTGTATTGTATTAAGGAGCGGACTTCGGTGTTAGACGTAGTATATTATTATACTATTTATTAATAACGTTTGCGCAGGCGTTAAGGGCTCCTAGTAGGTCTATACCTATTAGGGAGGTTTTTAGTTTAGGACTTAGGGATTTAATAAGGCTATTAATTAGTATAGAGTTATTCTAGCCTGTTTCTTTTGCGTAACAGTTAAATTTGGAGAAGTATACTGGAAAGCTTTTTATTTCTTAAGTTATGTGGTTTATCTTTCTCTAAGCAGTAGCTTAGCGGTTCGGGTCACCATATATGGCTTTAAGAAGTACAATTAGGCTTGGTACTAAGTTTGGTTAAAGAGGTTTAATAAGGTTAGCTATATCTTCTCCTAGTTAACTTAGGGTATAATAGAGTTAGTTGGCTTTAGTTAGGTAGCGGTTAGCGTTACTAGTTAGCTTATTTTTAAGCTGGCTTAGGAATGATTGGAGTTCTTATTATTTACTGGTGAATATCGGAGGGTCTGGTAATCGTTTAGATTATTATGGTGCAGTAGTCAGTTCTACTGGTGGGATAACTATTGCTGGTTTAGGGCTCGCGTTCCGTGTATTAGCTTTTAGTAATAGCGACTAGTCTTAAGGGCTTAGCGTGGATATTTTAAGGGTGCGGATTTCTTCTTAAAGGGCCTTAATTATTTTCTGGTGCTGTACTTCTTGTTTGGCTTGCTGTTGAGCTATAGCAGCTTGGTTTTATGTGAGGGCGTCTATAAAGGACTTTTATATATCTGCCAATTGTTCCTAGAGTGCGGATATAATGTCGGCGGCCGTTATAGGGGCTTTGAGGTCGTTCTGCATTTTAAATAGGGTGGAGCGGAGTGTAGGTTTTGACGCAATATAGTGTTACGGAGTGAGTACAAGTGGTGATAATATATAGCGAAGTAGATATTATTAAGCTATATATATAAACTATATAATAAAGTTAAGACGTTGCGTAAGGAGAGAAGGTAAGGAAATAGGAAGAAAGGGTATATATCGCTAGTTTAGTTGCTTAGTCGACACGTGTATAGAGTAGAATAGGATTTAAGTAGCGGTCCTGGCAGAACTTGGCAGGATTTGGTGGACTTGGCAGAATATGGCAAAATGCGGCAGATTGCCGTCGGATTGCCGTAGATTACCGTCAGATTGCCGTCTCGTGGTTGGTCTCTTCTTGCTGCGTAGGTGGAAACAGGTAGACGTGTGTAAGGTGTTACGGAGGAGTCCCGTGACACTTAGGATGATTTGTTTTCCGAATTAACCAAGGGCGAGATACTTTGTAGCATTTAAGTATAATTTGTAGAGCGGGTATAATTTAAGGAACGAGTACGGCTTAAGGAATGGGTATAATTTAAGGAATAGGAGGAGCTACAGCGGACCTTTTTAAAGGGGTGAGTTCGGCAATGCTTTTAAATATATCCTTTTTTACCGCATCTAAAGCATTCTCTATTTGTGGCTTGAGTTTTTTATTTGTTAGTTCCTAAGGGTGTATAGGATTAAGCGGTATTAAGGTCCATAGGGTTATATATAGGGCTTTTGGGTTTTGGAGACGGATCACGTTTTAGGGTATTTTAAACGCAAGGTATAGTTAACTTTAGGAAACGAGTTTATTTGTTATATTAAAGATCCTCGTTAATTCGTTGGCATATTATAGCAAATTTGGACAGGTTTTTTAGCAGTTCCCTACCTACTAACTAGGCTTTAATTTTATCCAAGATAGCTTATTAAAGGGCAGCGACTCTAGCGGCGTTATTCCAATCTAGTTCGCTAATAAGGCCTAAAAATTCCGAAAAGAAGCTAGTGAAGTCTTGGTTCCGTTGTTATAGGTTCTTAAGTTTAGTAATAGCTGTGTGTTCGCGGCTGGCGTCATCATACGTTTGTTCTAGTAGAGAGACAAAGATTTTAAAATTAATAAAGGTGCTATTATAGAAGAATGGATCTATGGTACGTGCAGCGTTTTTGCTTAAATAAGATATTTTATAGCTAACCTTGCTAGCTTTAGTAGGGTATTAGTTGTAGTTTGTTAAAAGTTTAAGACGGAGCTTGGTTATAAAGGGATGTAGGTTGTTTTAATTTCTATTAAACATTAGAGAATTAGGGAGCTTTTTAGATTTTGTAGTGGGTATTAAACTTGTTATAGATATAGGTTAAGTTACTATTACTAGTTTAGTGTTCGCATTTAACGGGTTGGGTTTAGATACGGTTATTTTAATTTTATTTATAGGTATTATTATTAGGGTCTCTAATAAAAGAGCCTTAATGTTGCGGAGTTCTTTGCGGAGTGCTTCCATTAATTACTAATGTTGGGCTTCTAGTGCAGCCTGCTGCTGAGCTAGGGCATCTATAAAGGATTATTGTATTATGGTTAACTGTTCCCTAACTAGGGACATAATACTTGTGGTTATTAAAAGGGATTTAGGTTCGTTTGCCATTTTTAATAGTGGTTGTTTTAACGCAACGTAGTGTAAGGGCGCGAAGAGGCTTTAGGGAAGATTTAAAGGAATAATATAAATTCTATCTAAATCTAAGGGTATATAGCTCTTGAAGAGAACAAGATGTTATATAAAGAAGAGAAAGGAACATAGGAAACTTATAACTAAATATTTAGAGTCTTAGCAGCAGACGCGTGGGTATAAGCCTATACAGATTTTAATAAGTTTTAACCAAATTCCATTATATTAGTGGAATTTGGTGGAATTTAATTAAGTCAGCAGAACTTAGTGGAAAATAGTAGATTATGGCGGACAATTGTAGATAGTTGTAGACAGTTGCAAACAGTTTATAAACAGTTTTATACAGTTATCTGTTGAGTGTTTTACCGAGACATTCCTACTGTAACTGGGCTAGTCCTGTTACAGCTATATAGTTACTCCTAGGGGGGTAGCCAGTTTAAGGCCCTAGATGTCTATAGCTCTTAGTAGGCACTCTGCCTATTATTTAGTAGCAATATAGATACCCCCCCACTATAGGTGGTGGAGGTTTATATCTCTTAATAGGATAGACTCCGTGCCTTTAGTTTCTAGTAAGCTTATTACTAATATAATGTTCTCTATTTATAGGACCCCTTTAACCCTAGGATTATACACATTAATAATTTATACTAGTCCCCTATATATCTAGATTGTTATAACTATAATATCTAGGTTAACTGCCTACTATAACTATAAGGACAGGCTAATAGCCTTACTAATTATAAAGCATATATATATAGCTGCTTTTAGTTTATATAGAAGCTAGAATCCTTGGGGGCAGTATATTAATTATATATAGGTATTGTAATACGGCTCTTATATAGCAAGGATATAGTATTTCTCTAGGTCTAGACTGTCTAGTAAGGGCCTTACAAGACAGTGGTTTATATTGCTACAGTTATACTATATAATAGATAGGTGGTGGACCCCTAGTAAGGGTTTTTCATCTTTCCTTTATTCCTCACTTCTTCTATTTCTACTTTCTCTAGGATTTTTAGAACTTCTATCTCTTATATCTATACCCTAGTCACTACTTATTTTATATAGAGCTTTCTATTCCTATATCTTATATACCTACTAGCGCTTCTATATCTAAATCTGTTATTATCTCCAGTTCTTCCACTAGTCTTACTAGTTAGCTATATGCCCTTTATAGGTTGGCCGCGAATATTATATTTGCCGCATTAAGTCTAATTCTTAATTATCCTAGTCTTAAGCTTGCTGTAGCTGTCCATAGGGGTCTTTCTATAGGGCGTCCTCTCCCTTATATCCCCTATAACTCTTATATCCCTATTTAGTCTAATAATATCACGCAGCGTCGCTTCTAGCCTATTAAGGCTTAGGATGGCTAGCCTAGCCCCCTAGTATTAAAGGTAGGAAATACTAGGAAGGCACTAGCGTCCCCCTAGCTTATTGCCTATTATTTCTATTTATATAACCTAGTATGCAGTTATTCCCGCAGCTATTAAGCCCTTGCCTTCCATCTCCTATATTTAATACAGTCTTCTCTCTCCTACACCTTATATATACTTCAGTAGTAGTTTACGCATTTTATTTAGTCTTAATTTAAGCAGTGTCTTATATTATAGAGGCCTGCACAGTGGCCGCAGCACACCTATACTGCGCATGTGGATTAGGTGTGTCCCTATTATATATAGTAATAGCATTATTCTAGGCGTAGTCTGTGGTTATAGAGCCTTGTATTATATATAAGGCCATTTATAATTATTTCTTTTTAAATAAAGAGTTTTTGCATTCTTGGTGTAAGTATGCTAATAATAAAGGAGCTATGTGTTTAACTAGCGTCTTCCTAACGAGTCTCTAGCAACCCTTATATCCTCTTATTATTCTTATTATATACTTAGTTTACATTTTCCTATTAGAGCTATTAGATTTGGGTAATTTCAAGTCCTAGTATAAGGCGTTCCATTTATCTTACTATCTCCTATATAATTACTATGTTATCTACCTAGCGTCCCTTTTCTACCCTAAGGCTTATGGGAACCGCTAGAACTTTAACTAGGTAATCCTTACGGAGTACCTTTATACTAATATATTCTCTTAGCCTATCCCCTACCCTTATAGCTTATTCCTTTACCTATTAGTCCTTTAGGGTAACTCTAATATCTCCGCTCCTAAGGTGTTAGACTATAATAGTATTATAGACCTCTTTGCAAATTTTTATAAGGACTTCTGTTTCTAATTATCTCCTAAGCCCCTCTACTTTTTCTATATTTAGTTATATTATAATTATATACCTGGTTATTGTCTTAAGGGGGGTGGGTTCCCTATACTATAGAAGCGCAGCTATAGCGGCCTAGGTGCGGTTTGCCGGTAAGGGGGGTTTTTGTTTATTTTTAATTTTATTTAGCTATTAGAGGATTTAATTAAGGGTCTACTAAAGGGGCGCCTAAGATTCGCTAGACTAGCGGAGCCATTCTACTAGCTACGTAAGTTTATTATAGCTAATAGTTACTCCCCCACAATTCTAGGTACTAGACGCGTCTAATAGGCTTTATATTTTATTAGATGCCTTCTTAATAGAGGTATTTCCGCTTTATAGTGTGGTATTTGCCTGTCTTTGTTATGGAGGGCCATTGCTAGGCGTGGTTTTGGCGGTCGTGCGCGGGTGCGTACCACCGTCGTTTAACGTGTAACTCCCCTACGATGCATGCATCTTAGGGAGATTCTCTAGGTGTTTTTCAGGGTTCTTTTGGTTGGTTTTGGTCTTTTTGGGCCGGGTGCAGCAAGAGCTCCTTTAAGCCTAAGTATTTCAAATATTATAATATATTATAAGATATTAATATAGGGAATTATAAGAAAGGATTATAGATTAATATCTTAGCAGTTAAAAGATGGCAATAAGCTAAGGCTTTATATATTAAACCCTATACTAAAAGGTTCTACGGAACCATATTAGGAATACTAAATTGCTTATAATACTTGCGATTAATTATAGACCGGCATAAAGGCTTAGAAGTAAAGTTATATAAAATCCTTAGGTTAGCCTAGGTAGTTACTAGTATGCTTCTAGTAGGCTTCTAATAGGTTTTTTTTTTTGCAATCCTTATATCTTTTCTCTAGTTATATTTTTTTCTTATTAAGGTTTTTAGGAGTTTAAAGTAGGGGTTAGATAGATAGATAATATATAACGGCATACTAATATCTCTCCAAATCCCTTCCAGGATGAGCCCTTATAATTTCCCTCTACTATAAGGTAATAGCGATTAGGGGGTAACTATAAGAAAGGGGGGGGTAATATAAGGGATATTATTGTGGTTACCTTAGGTTGCCCTTAGAACAACCCCTAAACACCTCTTAAATATCTATTAGTTATATGCCAGAGACACGTGCCTATAGTATATAGTCTCTATAATCCCAGAGGCCTTACCTCCTTAAGGATTTATCTCCTCCACAATCTATCCTATTCTTATAATTATGCCTTATAGCCACCTGTCTACTAAGTACCCTTATATCTACTTTGCGTACCTAGTCGTCTAACTATTAGGCGTTAGGTCTATAGCGAAGTTCTAAACTACTAAAGGCCTTAGCTAATTAGTCTATATTCTTTTTCTATTTATTATATAGAATCTTTTATATCTCCTTAAGTAGATATTAAGTAGCCCCTAAAAAGCCCTTAGCCTTAACTAGGTTATAATTTTTTTTTATCTAGCTTAGATTAAACCCTACTAGATCTAGATTTGCCCCTAAAGGGTTCTAATATATTTATTTATAACTTTCTCCTATATAGCTTCCGAGAGGCTTATAATAGCTTCCCAATATCCTTTTTATAGGAGATTAGTATAAAGCTTTTAACGTTCTAAATTTAGGCCTAAGGAAGCTTTAACCATAGAGGTAGTATTAATACTAATAGCTAGTATAGGTTTCCTTATAAGGCTTAGGTCTTAAGTTAGTGTTTAGGTTAAATTACCTAAAGACGTAGGCCCGCTTAGCTTATAAGCAGTCTATTATAAGGCTATTGCCTAGGTATACGGTAGGGAGTAGGTAAGCCGAGTATAAGTTATAGAAAAGTTAATGGAAGAGGACAATATAGTAAAGAGTAGGTATAGCAATACCCTTATACAGAGACAAACTAATAAGGAGGGAAGGGCTATAGGCCTAAGGAGCTTATAAGGAGGTGCTAAGGGCTAGCTAAAGGCTAGCCTTGGCAGCTTTTAAGAGCCCCTAAGTATATACCTAAGTAAGGGGCTAAAAGATCCCTTATATCTATATACTACTGCTATGCCAATTATAGGCTAGTACTAGTCTTCTATAAGGGTTCCGGTTAGGTCCCTAATTAAATATATTAGTATATTTCTTTAGTATTTCTAGCTTAGGGGAAGATTTTAGAGTTTCCTTTAGCGCTTAATCTTCTAATTAGCCTAAGTAGGGCTAAAGGGGTTCCGGCTGCTCCTTAGTAGCGTTATAGCTATTATAAAGGGTTTTTATTTTTTTCTTGGCGTTGCTAGTAACAGTAGGTATATAAAAGTCTCTAGGCTTTTAGTATATTAGATATTAGGGCTTATTTAACTATCTTGCCTAGAGGTTTATATTATTATAATCTTTTACTATTAGAGGGACCTTCCTGCTTTAAAGCGACGGCTTTTTATAGGGTATTTATAGAGTTTTTGTTTAGGTCGTTACGAGGTTTTAAGAGAGAAATAGTAGATATAAATAAAAGATATAAATTAATAATCTAGTTCTTAAAGCTAGCTACCCTTCTAAAAGGAGTAGGAAGGATTTAAATATAAAGGGACTTTATAGATAGGGGGCTATAAGGCACGATTATAGGAATAGGATAGATTGTAGAGGGGATGGATTTTTAAAGAGGTAGGATCGCGGAGACTATATACTATAGGTATATACCTTTAGCACGTGACCGGTAACTATTTAAGGGGTATCTAGGGGTTTTCCTAAGGGCATCCCAAGGTAACTCCTAAGGTAACCGCAATAATATCCCTTATATAATAGTCTTGGAGGTCCCAGAGGTCCCAATAGTCTATATAGTCTAGGCGGCCTCCTAATAGGCTTCTAATAGAAGGCCGAGTGTAAGTATTTCCTAGAAATCCTAATAGCCCTAATTAGAGCTATTAAAAGCCTATTAGTACTATTAGAAGGTATAAATAATTTGCTAATGCTATAGAAATTAATAATGCCTAAAAACACTTAAACATTTTAATAGCTCTCTGGCTCCGGCCACTTTAAATTATCTATACCTATACCAAGTTTATAACTACGCCTATAGGCGTTATAATATTGTAGTGGTGGGGATTAGACGTCGCCTACTGTCTTAGCATTTTCCTATATTTATAGAGCCTTCTGCTTTCCTCCTTCTTAGATATTATAAACCTACTAGTTACCGGAAATACATTCTATTCTTTCCTTCTTACTAACTACTTTCTACTAATTAATTCTAACTAATTCTAACTAACTAACTAACTAGCTAATCAACTGATAGATAGCACTCTAACTTTGTATCTAAAAGACACTATACCCTCTTACAATATAACCTAGGAACTTAACCTGCTTAGTATTAAAGATATACTTTAATGCCTTAGCGTAGAGGCCCTAATTATCTAAACGTTCTAATACTTCGCGGACGTGCTATTTATTCTAATCTTTATCTTCTAAGTAGATTAGGATATTATTTAAATAGATAATATATATATAATTAACTAGTCCCCCTAAGGCCCTATAAATATATAATTAGAATATTATAGGCGTATTAGCTAGCCTAAAAGGCATTATTAGATACTTAAAGTAGCCGTACCGGGTTTTTAAAAGCAGTCTTCTATTTATTCCCTTCTTTAATATAGAGCCTATTGTAGGTATCCTATAGATCTAGCTTTATAAAGATCTTCGTCCTAAATAGTTAATCTAGTATTTTACCAACTAGTAGTAGATAACAGTTCTTAATTATAATTTTGTTAAGACCGCGATAGTTTATTTATAGCCTTATAGTTCTATCTAGTTTTAGGATAAAAAGTATTAGTACGTCCGCTAGTAATTTACTAGGCTAAATCTATCCCTTTTCTAGTAAACTATTAAGGTACTTCTATAGTATTTTAAGTTCTTTATAAAAGAGGCTATAAATAAAAAGGTTTGGTAGTTATTTGCCTTCTTCTAAATTAATTATATAATTATACCCTAAGTGTTATAGAAGGACTTTGGCTCGCCTACTTAAAAATACCCTTAGTAAGTTCCTTAGGCCTAACGGAATATTTAATGGATTGGGGTTATATTTATCCTCCGTGTTATTATTAGGTAGGTCCTAAAGCTCTCTTAAAACGCCTATAGGCAGTATCGCTATAGTAGTTATTTATATATAGTTGCTACTATATATTAAATAGTTATATACGGTAGCTAGTAAAGGGTAGGGAATTTCTTAATATAGCGTTTAAAGCGCCGTAGTATACTCTTTACGTATTGCTTAAGCTAAAGTAACCTATAATGGTAGATGTATTTTATAAGATCCTTAAGATTACCGCCTCCCTATAGTATCTCTATAACCTATTTAGTAGTTCCCTATAGGGTATCTATTATAAAAGGGTTATTGCCTATACTAGGCTTTATACCTATTTTACTATAAAATAGGATTTGGATTTAATACTCCTTTAGGTATAGAGCGATGCTATTCTACCTAGAGCTATATCTTCTAGGATATTTTTTAAGCTTATTAGTAATATACGCCCTTCTAATTCTTTATTATTCTACTATTTAAAGGCTCTTATCTTAAAGTGTATTTTAAAATCTACTTTTATAAGCTAAGGTTATTTAAAAATATGGTTATAACCTATAAAGTTAACCGCCTAAAAGGGTTATAGGCTAACCACCTTAGTGCGGTTATATATATTGGTTACTAATACTATAAGCTTATAGACACTATTGTAAGGGCGCGAAGAGGCTTTAGGGAAGATTTAAAGGAATAATATATATTCTATTTAAATCTAAGGATATATAGCTCTTGCAGAGTACAAGACGTTATATAAAGAAGAGAAAGGAATATAGGAAACTTATAACTAAATATTTAGGGTCTTAGCAGCAGACGCGTAGGCATAAGCCTACGCGGATTTTAACAGGTTTTAACCAAATTCTATTACATTAGTAGAACTTAATGGAATTTAATTAAGTTGGCAGAATTTGGTAGAATTTGTGTCACGAGACGAGGTCAAGGAGGCTCTGAGAAGTCGTAGCATTGACTAGGTACACGACAGGATATTGCACGAAGGTGCAAGAGGTGCGTAGGCACCGTGGCTCTATATACTGTGGGTGCCAAGGCTCGCCTATGGCGAGCCCTTGGCGGTGCTACAGCCGGAATCCGTGACACTTTCCCCCCCCTAATACAAAGCCGAAGTCCCTTGAGGCAGATCCTCCCCTTATGCGTAGTACTGTGGTACTCGTTGGCGACTAGCAAAGTGTTTTTTTTTTGAGGTGTTCGCTAGCAGACGTTGCACGAACGGTTAACTGAGGTGACGATTCGATAGGTACTCGATGTCTAAGGTGTCTTGTAACTATTCTTCTAAGTTCGTTGAGTCGTAGATAACTGTTCGTAGTTGTAGTTCGAAGTAGTATCCTCATAGCGAGACAGTGGGTGCTGGTCTTGCTCGGCGGGAGCTCACAGCGGGAATAGTGGTGCTGGTCTTGGATCGGCGTCGTTGTAGTTGTATGCACAGGCAAGTAGAATTGTAGAGACAGTAGATAGAGATAGAGACGTTAACGCGCTAGGAATTAAGAGGTAGATTGAGGGCATCGAATTTTATCGGCCAACGGTCGGTACGAGTTAAAGTCGTCGTGCCGGCTCTATAGGCGGTAGGTGAAGCCTATGCGAGTCGTTGGGGTGCAACATAATGTCACGAGACGAGGTTAAGGAGGCTCTGAGAAGTTGTAGCATTGACTAGGTACATGACAGGATGTTGCACAAAGGTGCAAGAGGTGCGTAGGCACCGTGGCTCTATATACTGTGGGTGCCAAGGCTCGCCTATGGCGAGCCCTTGGCGGTGCTATAGCCGGAATCCGTGACAATTTGATTAAAGCGTTAGAATTTATCTGTTAAGTATTTTACTAAGATATTCCTACTATAACTGGGCTAGTCCTGTTATAGTACCCCCACTTTTAACTAAAGGTCTAAATAATTTAATTTTAGTTAAGACTTATAACCTATTACGTGTTATATAATCGCGTTATAAGCGTTATAGTGCATTTTAATTTTTTTTTAATTTTGAGTTTCCTACTATTATATTTTGTATATTTATATTAGGTGGTAATTATTTGCCTTTATATTATATCTATCTAGCTAGAGTAGGCCGCAAAGGATAGTCCTTATGGAATTCTTTTACTAAGGAAGGCGCGTCGGCCTTAATCTGGTTATAGATTTCCTAGGTTTATATTTTATATCCTTCCCACTTAATAAGAAGTTTAAATTGTTTAGATTATGTTTTCTATTACATATTATTAATTAAGTTAATAAAGTAAGAACCGTTACCGTTGTTAACAACTATAGAAGGTAGTAGTAGCACTTTATAAGTTATAGGATTATCTTTTAAGGGTCGCAGCAAGCTTATATAAAATATTAGGTGTATTTTTATCTTAGTTGGCAGTTTAAGCTTATAGGCGTATAGGTTTAGTTTCTTTTTAATTTAGTACAAGTCTATAAACTTCTAATTAAGTTTCTTTAAGGGCCGTTAAGTCTTTAGATTTTATATATTTAGGTAAACTATATTACCTTCCTTAAAGTCCCATGCGGGGGCTCGTCCTTTATTTATATGCCATTCCTATAATATTTAAGTGTATATTAATTTACTTTATAATAGTTCCATTAACTGCTTTATTTAATTAGTAAAGTTATATACGTTAATTAACTAGATCTGTTTAATTGTGGGTCCTATTATATTAATATTAGGTTATAGCTTAAATTTAAGTTAAGGGTCTTATCTGTAGGTCGCGTAGAATGGTGTTACGCCTATTAATACATTTATTATATTATTTATAGTAAACTTAGCTAAAGGCAGCTGTTTTTCCCAGTCGTTTTATAGGTAGGAGTAGTATATTTATAGGTATTATTCTATAACCGCGTTTGCAATTTTAGTTTAACTATCTATCTCCAGATAAAATATAGTTAAGAGTTATATTTAAATACTTAATTATTTATATAGAGCTTGCTAAAAGTCTAAAACAAACTAGCTTCTATAGTTAGATATTATTAAGTTAGGAAGTCCGTATAGCTTAAAGACATACTTAATAAAATATTTAGCTACTAATATTATATTAATTAAGTCTATAGGAATTATATATTACATTTTTATAAGGTGGTTAATAACTACTATAACATTTATAAACCTATTACTATTAGGTAAATTGACTATAAAGTTAATTAAGATGTCGCGCTATCTTTGTATTAGAATTGGTAGCGGTTAAAGTACTCCTTACTTCTTTATATAAGAGGTCTTTCTATATATGTATATCCTATATACTTAAACATATTTTTGTATATAGTTGTACATTATAGGCCAGTAATATACTTGTTAAATAATTTTATAAGTCTTTATATAGCTAGGATGCCCTACTATAGGGGAGTCGTATATAAATTTAAGTATCTTAAATTATAAAGGTTTAGAGTTTGGAACTACTATCTTCTATTAATAGTACAATTAATTATTTTATATTTTATATTCAGCAAGTGTAATATCTTTATACTATTGTTTTCCTATTTAAATTACTTTTACTATATTTATTATCTATACGTCGTTCTTATATTTATATTCTATTAGCTTATTAATTTCTATTTCCCATTTATTAACTTCTAATTTATTACTATTAAGTTCCGTGTCTAGGAATATAGAATATAGTTTTTTAAAACATTTAGGAGGCAATAAGATCTATAATTAATTTATAATCTGGTTATCCAAAGCGTTTATAGGTAAGTTTTATAATTATTATATTAATGTGTTAGGCTTCTAATTAAGTTTGCCTAGTTAATACGTAATTTTAAAGATAAATTATAATAAATATTCGGCCCAACTAATTTGGTACTGTGTTAATTGCTTTATAGTTATAAAGTACTACAGGTTCTTATAGTTTGTTAATATATATATTAGAAATAATAATCCTTTAAGCTTAGAACGCCATTATTTAAAGCATCTAATAATTGTAAGCAGTTCCTTATTATATATTTTATAGTTTAATTTAGTAGGGATAAGTTTCTAGAAGAGAAAGGCTACTAAACATAGCTCGCTATTCTTATTATATTGCGATAACACTCCCCCTAGTATATAATTAGACGAGTTTGTTTTAATAATATATTTAAGGTTAGGGTTAAAGTAAGTAAGAATTAGAGCAGTTATAAAGCGATATTTTAAGTTATTAAAAGCTTATTTATATTTAGCGGTCTATTTGAATTTTATATTCTTTTTTATTAGGTTTACTAATAGCTAAGTAATTTCTAAAAAGTAGTTAATAAATTGTTAATAGAAGTTTGCAAATTCTAAAAATCCTTAAATATTTTATACGTTACTAGGGCTTTCCTAGTTTATAATTATAGTAACTTTCTTAGGGTCTATTTTTGTCGGAATATATGGACAGAGGTTATGTGGTCATTCGTGTCTCTGATTAGTCATCCTTATGATGACTCATCAGCCCCCTACTTAGGCACCGCGATCCTTACGATCCTTTGCTTTCTACACCTATTAAACACCAGACAAATCTACGATTAATAGGCCATATAAGTGCACTTTATTGGCCTATTAACTAATGGATTTGTTCTTGTTTAATAGGTGTAGAAAGCAAAGGATCGTAAGGATCGCGGTGCCTAAGTAGGGGGCTGATGAGTCATCATAAGGATGACTAATCAGAGACACGCGACTACGTGATATACATTCCAACAATTTTAATTCCGTTATAGAATATAATTAAGTCTAAATATATAACCTCTAATACATAGAACTTATATTTCTTAATATTGTATTATAAGCCCATATCTTATAGTCGTTTAAGGACCATTCTAATATATTTTTAATATTTAGAAAGCAAGGACGAGTAAATTAAGATATTATTAATATACACAGTAATAAATACATTAAGGAATTTATAAAGTGTATTATTAATATATTGCTAAAATATACTAAGACTGTTCTTTACGCTAAATGGCATTACTAGGTATTTAAAGAGTCCCTATTATATATAAAAAGCTATATACTTCTTATTTCCTTTATATATATAAATTTTATTAAAGGCGGCAACTATATTAAGCTTTATAAAGTACTATACCTTTACTAAATAGTTAAGCGTTTTTTAAATTAGGGGAATTAGATATTGGTTTTAGATTATAATTACATTTAGAGCTTAATAATTAATATAGAATCTTAAGCCTCCTCCTAGCTTTTTAATAAATAGTATAGGTAAGGCAAATAGAGATTAACTAGGGCGAATAAATCCCTTTTCCAGATACTTGTTAAGGTATTATTATATTATAAGTAGTTCTTTTTATAATATACCATATAGCGGACCGAACTTTAGTGTTATACTAGGTTTAAGTTCTATCTTAAAATTATACTTATTTTAGTGTGGGGCTAGTTGGTTTACAAATTATTTTTTAAACTCGTTAATTAGATTATAGTACTCTTTAGGTATAAGAGGTTAAGGATTAATATACTATTTTAGTTCTAGTGCTTTTTTAATATCTTCTATAGTTATAGTAAAGATTTTATAATCTTATCTTTTTACTAATAAGATAAAGGGCGCGGCTTATATTATATAAAATTTAAGAGGTTTTAATATAAGATCTTCATATTCTTTACTATAATTAGCAGTTATAGCTTTATTATTTTAATTTAAGGCTTATAGTAAAGGCAATTTATATTATATTAAATTTAAATAGTTGTATATATATTTATAGGGTAAATAGGTTTTTAAGTAATAACTTTAGCAGTAGATTATATGGAACTTTAGTATTTTTTTAACCCAGCTAATTAAAGGATTATATTATTTTAGCTATCCATGTCTAAGTATCATCTTATAATGCTTTAAGGGTATTATAAATAGGGATATATATTTAAGGTATTCGCCTATCCGCAATTTTATAAGAGCGTAGTGCGTTAGTTCGCTATATATTAAGGGTTTGCCGTTAAAGCCTTATAGGCCTTAAGGCTTATTAAGTCTCTTTAAATTTAGGCGTTAAGTTTTTGTATAGTTTATATTAATAAAGCCTATACTAGTGGCTCCGCTGTTTATAAGGATTTATACTTCCTTTTATTTACTAAGTATTTAAATTTCGCCAAGTATATTAAGGGAGTTATATTGTATATTAGCGCTAGAAGAGCCTAGACACTTATACTCTTTCGCTTTTTATCCTAAGGCGCGACTTAGCCTTAGGATAATTTATTTTCCAAGTTAACCAAAGGTAAGGTGCTTTATAACGTCTAAGTACAATTTATGGAGTGGGTATAATTTAAGAAATAAGTACAACTTAAGAAACGGGAGGAACTATAGCGGACCTTTTTAAAGGGGTAAGTTTAGCAATGCTTTTAAATATATCCTTTTTTACCGCATCTAAAGCATTCTCCGTTTATAGTTTAAGTTTTTTATTTGTTGGTTCCTAAGGGTATATAGAATTAAGCGGCATTAAGGTCTATAGGGTTATATATAGGGCTTTTAGGTTTTAGAGACGGATTGCACTTTAGGGTATATACCGGTTTTGTAGTATTTTAAATATAAGGTATAATTGGCTTTAGAGAACGAGTTTATTTATTATATTAAAGGTCCTTATTAATTTATTAATATATTATAGCAAATTTGGATAGGTTTTTCGGTAGTTCTCTACCTACTAACTAGGCTCTAATCTTATCTAAAATAGCTTATTAAAGGGCAGCAACTCTAGCGGCTTTATTCTAATCTAGCTCGCTAATAAGGCCTAAAAATTCTAAAAAGAAGCTAGTAAAGTCTTGGTTCCATTATTATAGGTTTTTAAGTTTAGTAACAGCTATGTATTTACGGCTAGTATTATTATATATTTGTTCTAGTAGAGAGATAAAGGTTTTAAAACTAACGAAGGTGCCATTATAGAAGAATAGATTTATAGTGCGTGTAGCGTCTTTACTTAAATAAGATATTCCATAGCTAACCTTGCTAGCTTTAGTAGGATATTAGTTATAGTTTATTAAAAGTTTAAGACGGAGCTTAGTTATAAAGGGACATAGGTCGTTTTAATTTCTATTAAATATTGGAGAATTAGGGAGCTTTTTGGATTTTATAATAGGTATCAAATTTGTTATAGATATAGGTTAAGTTACTATTACTAGTTTAGAGTTTACGTTTAAGGGGCCAGGCTCGGATATAGTTATATTAATTTTATTTATAGGCGGTGTTAGGGTCTCTAATGTAAATACTTTAATATTGTAGAGTTCTTCGCGGAGTGCTTCTATTAATTGCTAGTACTGGGCTTCTAGTGCAGCCCGCTACTAAGCTAAGGCGTCCATAAAGAACTGTTGTATTATAGTTAACTATTCCCTAACTAGAGTTATAATACTTACGGTTATTAAAGGGGATTTAGGTTCGTTTGCTATTTTAATAGTAGTTATTTTAACGCAATATAGTATAAGGGCGCGAAGAGGCTTTAGGGAAGATTTAAAGGAATAATATATATTCTATCTAAATTTAAGGGTATATAGCTCTTGTAAAGTATAAGACGTTGCGTAAAGAAGAGAAAGGAATATAGGAAACTTGTAACTAAATATTTAGGGTCTTAGCAGTAGACGCATGGGCACGAGCCTACGCGGATTTTAACAGGTTTTGACCAAATTCCATTACATTAGTAGAACTTGGTAGAATTTAATTAAGTTGGCGAAATTTAGCAGAATTTGGTAGAATTTGATTAAAGCGTCGGAATTTATCTGTTAAGTGTTTCACCAAGACATTCCTACTGTAACTGGGCTAGTCCCGTTACAACTATATAGCTTAATCCAATACTTATCTAGAAAGCCTATAATAGGTTTCCGCTACTTTAAATTATATTATATAAGATTGATTTTAGCGCCGCTATTATATAGTACTTAAAACTAACATGTCTTGCCTATTGGGAGTATTATTTCTAGCTTAATAGTAATACAGAGGGTCTTTTCTTCTATATTTTGCCATAATTATAGCTAAGAGACGTCCGCAGTTAGAGCCTTTCTTTTTTTAGATTATTAGTGCGTTTATTGCCCTACTTATTCTTCTAATAAGATTTGCCTTTAGGGAAATTTCCTTTCAGCTTTTTAGAGTATTTTTATAAGAGTGCTAAACGGGTATTAGGTTAGCCCTAGAAGTCTTTCCCACTACTTAAGGCCCCTAACTTTGACTATTCTAAAGTTCTCTTTAAAAACGGCTTTTTTAAAACTTAGGTCTACTCTATATTATTACTAAAGTACCTATACTTCTAGTTACCCCCTAGCTTCTTATTAGAAGAGGTCTAGTTCCTTACTATATTCTTAGCGTTTAAAACCGCTTGTTTAAAACCGGTAGATATAGTAATCCGTAATAGCGTTCCTACGCGCTTTATTTTATTATAAATTATAAGCTTAATTCTAGCTTAGATAAATTTAATCTTCTCCTTTTTATAGATACTACCGTCCTTATTTTTAAAGGGAGTCTCCTAGGGTTCTATGGTGTGTGCTATGGAAATTGCAAGTAGTGGGATTATAGGGCTCGATATTCGGCGTATAATAAAATTCTTAGCCTATAGCGGCGGCAGTAGGGGTACTGGAGGGTAAGGATCGGATTGTGGCTAGAGGATAAGGAATAGATAAAAGTCACTAAATTTAAACTGCTATGTCTCCTTTCCTTTTTACCACTTTTATTTTATTTTATAATATCTTATATAAAGAGAAGTAGAAATTAAGAGGGTAGAAATTAGTAGGAAAGTTAAGGATATTAGGCTATATATTAAAAGTATAGGCTCTAAAGTTTCCTAAGCTATATAATATTTATTGAATTTGAGACAATAATTTTATCAGATCTTATCGCCCACACTGACTATAGATAAGGCCACTTAAAGAGGTATATAAGTTTTTCTATATAAAGAAACGCGTTAAGTATCGTAAGTGTTAATTAGTAATATAAAACCAAGAAGAGCCTTATTACGACCTTATTGGGAGAGCACTTGATGCGACCGCGACGCTTTTAACCTCATTTTCTTCAGCTCTATGATCACGAGTTGAGGTTGTTCGGATATTTCCATTTGATATCGGCGATCAGTCTATATACGGCTAGTGGAAGGATTGATTGACGCGTACTTACAACGAGATGTGACAAGGTGGTGTATTTTGGCTGCAGTATTAGCTCCCTTCAGCCTTGTAACCACAGCCCAGCCTTGCTTACTAGCCCTTTTTCGCCCCAGTCCTTCGGCCGCGTTAAGCTAGATGCGGCCACTTTACCAAGGCTTATTTGCTTCTCTTTTGATAACGGCCCCTTTTAAACGTCCGATCGTTGAAAAGGGCCTCAAGCCGCAGGTCACCATACTCGCTTACGGGTTGAAACAAATATGCAATGTTGGCCTTCGATCGAATTGGGTGGTTTTTGGCGTCATGGTCGAGGCGCAGGCAATGCCATAGTTACATTGCAGCCTGTTATGGTCAGTAGTTGATACGTATTGCCAACGATCGTTCGCGCAATGTGGTACTAATTTTATGCTCTCCAACTTAAGGTCCCACGCTTGGTCATTTGAGAAACCCCGCCTTTTCTTAACACGTAAGATATAAGGTAAAAGTGTCTCGCTCTAACATCCTAGCTGCGATCCACTCAATTATTGTTCTATACGCATCTCTTAGAGTTATACCTTTAACTTGGGTGCTTGTTTGCTTCGGAGTCAGCCCAGCAAGCCAAAGCCTTCTCATACGTCTTTCTGCTTACGATGTCCACACAGGGGTCTGGTTTGTTCAACTGGAATATTCCAATCAGTTTACAATACTGTATCAACCACAATCAAAGTGACGTAAACCAGTGCAATTTGGCAAATGTCCCCACTCTGAAAGCTAACTATAATGTTATTCCGAAAGTGGTAAGTATTGTACTCATGCCAAACTCAACCGTTCATTTTCTCTGAGATTTAAGTTTCCGGTGGGACACACTGAGACAATTAGACTAATACTGAATAGTGGTGGGGTGCTTTCCTCATGACATCCTGGTCGACAGTTGTCATTTCGCTCGCTCTGATAGGATTCGAAATTGTCCTTTGGGGTCGACATTATCGGCTAAAAACCTGGCATTCTTCAAGACAAGACCACACGAAGATATGGCGTTCTATCCATGTATTGGAGCGACTCATAAATGCCTTTTCGGACCAGCAGAGCGTTGCCGGCCTATCCCTTATCGTTGTTGCAGGGCATGACGGGTGTGAGATCTCAGCCTACGTGTATAATGTGGTCTGCTTCCTGATCGTCATGTCTTTAATCACCCACCTCAATGCTCTCACGAATACTCGCAACTGGTTCGAGAGCGAATATACGACACGCGGTATTGTCATGGGTGTCTTTAAGTTGCTTCCTATACTTGCAACAGTCATTATGGCTGGCATCATGCTCGGCGCACGCAATAGTCCTAATTTTCCCGTCAATGCCAGTAAATTGGTTAGGCTCAGCGCGTCTTGTTTCGAGAGCGTGAGCCAAGTGAACCAGAAGAAGCTTGGCTTCGGTGACTTTGCTCACGGTAACTGGGCAAGTGCGGGATTTATCCAGTATATGATATTGATGGTTGACCTCTGTGTCGTCTCATTTCTATTCACTTTAGCCCTTCTAAAGAAATACAGACCTCGACCTGAAGGTGTCCGAGAGATTTTAAGTCTTGGATTGAGAACTTTGTCCACACTCGCAACCACTGGCACTCTTGCCTGGCTGTCGTACGGATATATTGAGATGAGGAAGGCTGTGGAAAATGCCTCTTGGTTCGAACAAGAACCTGCGTCGAATCAGTTCTCATACTACAACGTCGTCACTTGGGCCTTGTTCGCATCTTCCGTGATTACTATTGTTAATGCCTTCGCTGGTAAGCTTAGCTTCGATTGAGTTCTAACTTGCCTTCACACTAATTTCCATCGCAGAAGTTTACAAAGAAGATCCGCGTGCTGGCGATGCTGCAGCGAATAGGGTTGCTAACGGAGTGACGCATATATCCGAGAAATTTGATAAAGCGGAGCAGGGGAGCCCGCCTGCTGACTTTCCAGATCTCATGTAATTTTGAATACTACTTAAATTTCGCGGGAGAGTCTAGGGCCGTTCTCTTATTCAATACTTTTAACATTTTCTTGTATGGTTTTCTTAACGACGCTGTGATACGGGTACCAGAGTCTAGTTTTATTCGACGTCGGTTAAATCTTCTAGTTACTGTGTTTTCGAAACTACTGTCGTTTCAGAAATGCTGTCATTAGTCTGTTACGAAATAAATTAGAATCCTTAACCCGATTTTTGCACCCAACCTTACGTGTAAAACCGTGAGATAGCCTATTTCTACATTGAACGCGCCTTATTGCCGATATAACGTCTCTATCGTTAGTTAGTAAGTTAAAGCCGACGTCGCTCTGCTATTTGCCCTATCTTAACCAGGGTAGGCGAAATCTAATCTTATCGCGATACAGATCGACGATCCACTATTCGATACGATATCTATCACATATCGGGGGGGCTGATTTGGCGCGGTACGACCCGCGGTAATACGAGGTTAGGGCCATCTCTACTAATACAGTGGGGTGTCATAAGTGTCCGTGCCCAGACCACACCAAATGTGATATTTTTCGCTGAATTGCTATACAGCAACTGCAAAATCAATTCTATAGCTTTAAAATAGTTATATAGCTTATCGCTATATAAGATCTAGCTATTATAACTTTTTTTTAAAGTCTTAAATCGTATAGTCCTTTGTTAAAAGCCCTTATGTTTTACCAACTTTTTACCAAACTTACTATTTTTAGCATATGTTTTCTACTATTAGATATTAAAAATATTTCTTAAAAATTTAATATTTT